>Ga0209367_1004033_pt1 | contig 20134 bp, 12 predicted proteins | sample WorMetLIZISLAND2_FD_187412 | JGI IMG/M metagenome (GOLD analysis project Ga0209367, IMG submission 187412) | Marine gutless worms symbiont microbial communities from Max Planck institute for Marine Microbiology, Germany - Olavius geniculatus... ...
AAATTATACTGCTTGGTGACAGAGGCACATGTGTGTGAACAACTTGCCTAAGGTCGTTACTCGGCAGTGTCCCGGTGCGGAGTCGAACCTGCGCCTCTGAGTTACCTCAGGATTACAAGTCCGACACGCTACCGTTAGACTACCGAGCCACACATGAACCTATATGAATACTTGTAGCCATACTTCTAAAAGACTAAAAGTGAGATGTCTTTTCCATTGTAGTTAAGCACAGTCAGTAACAGCATAAACTAAAACTGCTATTAAAGTTTCTGGCTAAATTGATACACTGTTTACAACAGAACAGTGTTATGGTTTTGTATCTAATATTTTAACAGTGTCGAGCTTTTCATTGAAGTTGCCCCGGGATTTTAAACAAAATTCAGTAGAAAGATTCTGTCAAAATATTGTATTTATTACCTGATGAAAAAACAGTCTAGCATTGTTTCCCCATCGATATCAGTTTCAGCTCCCCAGCTGTGTTTATAGGTTTCTGAAATGTTCTTCTGTAAATCATCGTCATTTTAAATTTGTGTAGCTTCTGTGTGTTCATCTTTTGTTTTTAGCATCGAACATTGAGTTCAGATGCAAAACACTGACTCACATCTTTCGTTCTTGTTGGCCGACTTGTGTTGTTTGTTCATCGCTGACACAGTGAATAGCAGTTCGGTGTAGAGTTGAGATGAGCAGACAGCAGTGCATGTAGCTCAGCTGTATGATGCTGTGTGACTCCTCACAGACTATGTATGAACTGCACCGCTCCTACATTAACAACCATCAAACACTGATAAATGACAGAACTGTGAAAATTACTTAATCATTTAAAAATGTAATGCTTACAAATTTAATTATTGAATTTGTGATCAAAATAAATCACTTCAAGAAAGCATCAAAAACAACAAATCATTAAGTCTTTTATGTTCACAAACAATGTAAACATTCTACTTTGCCTATGAGACTGGATGAAAAATGCTACCAGTAAGTAATTTGTCCCACAGCACTTGCAACAACAGTTATCAGCTAAGTAACCTTTCTAAATAAAAGTATACATGTTCTTGGTCAACGATTGTAGTTTACTTTTTACTCAAAATTAATAACTAATTATTTATTAATTTCTAAACAGAAAAAAATAATTTTTTTTCAATTGCTACAAGCTCTAGTAAATAATAATCACACTTTTTGGATTTTATAATTAGTTACAGGCACTACTGACAGTGAGATCAGATAAAAAAACTGGTTTGAACACACAGTAAGAAGAAATGAGAACAGCATTAATACTAAACGAGCACAAAAGTCGACACTACAAACTGACAGATAAAACGGGAGCAAAAGACCAGCTGGATAAAAACAGAAACGAAGATAGCATAAATTAATTAGATGGAGGAAAACGGAAAGGCAGTACAAGATGCAGAGTGTAAAATGTAGATGTATGGAGATAACAAAAATTTAGCCAATGTACTTACAATAGTAAAGTCAAACAAAAATTTAGCCAATGTACTTACAATAGTAAAGTCAAACTCAGTGCAGACAACGACACCAGCTGTGTCACCACTAAAGAGCTTAATGCCATTCAAAGACCACTCAAAACATGTGACTGGCGACTGGTGAAGATCAGACACACTGTATGACTTCAATGTCTGTTACCAGAAAAAACACACATGACACAGCAGACATAGAAGAGCTGACGCTTCAGCAGTGTTGAGCAATTCATAAAAATACCTATAATTATACCTATAACCACGTAAAAACATGTAGGCCCAGAGCTGATATACTGTGCATTCACCTGCGACTTGCACAGAAACATACAACCATAATATGTGCGATCACTACCCTGAACTCCAAACTGATAATTGGCACACCTGTTACTCCTGCTTGAAGGAAGGTTAACACACCAATTTTGGTATTCTGCACTTCTTAGTTCTCGAGTTGTGAGCCCATATATGGCAGACAGATGGACAGACAGACAAGACACACGTTGCAGCCCACTAAGATGGCTGCACAAAAAATGAAACTGCCATGCATGAAGAACTATCTTCAAAGTTTCAAGTCACTAAGAAACCACTGCCATCAGTATCAAGAATTAACACCTACAAAATACAACAAAACAGCTAACAGTAATCAATGACAAGCCAACTTCACCTGCTGTGACAGTGACATTCCAGTTATTGCACTTGGCAGCTGAAATATGCACACATCACCAGATGAAGACCCGACAGCGATAGTATGATCAATACTTTCTTTCAACTTGACTCGTGTCACTGCATCTCCTCCAGGCTGGAACAAATGAGGCAAACAAATGCTCTGCAGATCTTAGCTTCTGTTTAATCAACCTGCCTATCAATGACAAACACTTGGTACCTGGTATTTTACCACAGGCCAAACAACTCTGATTAACAAACAACATAAAAAGTGTAACAAAGAAACTGTTGCAACCTGTGAAGTCAGCTGATGTACAACAGTTTCTCGATGCCGACTGTACACATAGACAAATCCCGCATCAGTACCAATGACAACCCAATGATCCGTGACATCAACACAAGTCCACGCAATATCACACATCAGCACTCCCTTCTGTATGCACCGTGGCACTCGGGCCAGCAGATTTGTCAATGGCTCAAACTCCCGTAGAAGAGGGCGGGCCACAAATGTGCTGCTTTCAGACATTGCCATACTTAGATGTCACCAGAAATGACAGTCTTTGATCATCTTCCACATACTGCAAACAGCAGACATTTAACAAGCATGCAGAGAGCTAACATAACACTTAATCCACTTATTTCACTAGTTTTCAGTGAATATGACTAATTACCACAACGAACCACAACAAGACTACAACAGGCCACAAACTAACCACAATGAGGCCAAAACGGACCATAACGACGGAGAACACAACAAGAAAGACGAACGGATGGCGACAAAAACGACGGATAAAACGAATGGACAAAGATGTCAACAACAGAGAAGTGAGACGAGAAGACGATGGGAAACGAACAGCAAAAACGACGGCTAAAACAGACGACAACGTCTCTTTTCTTCGTCTTTTACGTTGTCATCTCCATCAATACAGTCAGCTATGGTCCGCTGTAGTCTGTTGTGGCCTTGTTGTGGTAATTAGTCACACTGGTTTCGAGCAATGCCGATAAACAGCAAGCCAACATCATTTGCCTAAAGGCTCAGGGTTAAAAGATCTATGCTAAAGTTCACTGCCCCATAACAATCACATGCACAAAATCATCACCCTATTCACTACCTCAAGTAGTACCAACTCAGGCACCCCATCCCTAAGACTAACCCCATCACGCTAAGCGTACATCGCCATTGCGAACATCGTTTATCAAGTTAGAGCTAACGACTCCAACTAAAAATGCAATAATGCGTAATTCTACTCTAACATGCATGTGGACAGCAGCAAAATACTGATGCCATGCACTTACCCTTATGCAAAATTAAGCAGTTGTAACATCTCTTTCGATTTTAGAAAAACCACACCCACTTCATAGAATATCGAATTTTATAAAATAAACAAAAACGCTGACTACGATGAAAGTAAGAAAATCAACAAATTCATAGAGCGCACGCCGCACACATAAAACTTTGTGAACCGCTGTAAATTGTAAACTTCCAGAGCCAAAATCGAATTTCAGCTTCTAAATATGACATCTAGTGGCAAAAATTTGTCCGTCTGTCTGTCACACTCGTGAGCTTGTTAACTTTCTGAAGACTTTGGCTGACATTTCATTCAATTGCTTCGTTTTTTCAACTGCCTAGAGCAAAACTGCTTGAAATATAAGCGCATTGTGCGAACACAGGCACGGAGACGCTTTCCGCATTCATTGACAGCAGTAGGCTATCGATAATCATCTTCTTCAAACTAATCCAGACTTCACCAGTCATTTCTTGAATTCATAAACATTCCTGAACGTCATCTGGTAGACACACTGCTTTATGACAGTCAAACCGTGTAATCTTTGGCTGTTGCAGGCCAGAGATCTGGATAGGTAGAGTTTATTGTTTTTTATTCATTTTAACACATAAGGTGGGAAGCTTAACGTTCATTCGATGGCAAGTTGTATCGGGAATATTCACATTAGAAATTATTAGAATCTAGTAACTTTTCTTGAAGTTACAACCGAAAATGCCGGGAATGTTTTTTAGACATAGTGTATATTTCACAGCGACGCGTGTTAGGATTGATAAAATCTTTAATAACAGTTTTATCGCAAATTTTCCGCAAAATGTACCAGAAAATAAATTTTGAAAATCCATTGGGAATTGACAAAGATATTAATATAAGCGTGCTGTACTACTTTTTGTAACACAGTATAGGGCATACACAAGTTAGTGCATCATTATTCATTATGTTAAAAGTGTCGCTTTCATGACGAGTAGACCCAATGGTGCACGTATTACGTATCGATGTTCTGTCTCGCTATGATCCAGGCAGCAAATGGGCATCTTTGGCGCCCACTTATGGAACGAGTTTCCATCCGACATCACAGGCCCATAGCGATCAAACTCCCCTCCTTCAGCCGAAACCAAGAAACGTTGCATAAAAATAATGAAAAACGTCACCAGATGCGATTTCCGAGTTAGAAATGCATATTTAATGTGCTTGCGGGTGGAGTTTTGCCCCGAACTCCACTGGGTCAGTGGCTTCTATCCCTACACCTGGTGAGCGCAGCTTGTGCCCAGTGAAAAATCGAAGGAAAGTTTTGATAAGGTTGTAGATCATAATTTTCCCCCTATTTTCACTGGGCAAACTACACCTTTAACAAAATTTCCCCCCATTTTTTACTTTCCTTATTTTTCAATTTACACCCTTGACAAAACTTTGTCCCTAGACGGAGGAAGAAGCCCAAAATAAAGAAAAAACTTGTGTCAGAAATTGGGGGAAACCTGAGCCCAAAACTGGGGGAAGTTGCGCCAGATTTCGATTTCAGATTTGGAGGGATAGAAGCCACTGCACTGGGTCACACAGTCCCCGGACCAATAGGCCTAACTGGATTAATGGAGGAACGTGGGGACGTAATCGACCCCCCTAGAAAACCCTTAGTCATTAGTCATTACTTCTGCACTATCGCTCGTCACAAACTTACGAAGTATTTATGTCCACTCCACAGACCAATAATTCGAATTTTATGAATTTTAGGTTGTTTATTTTACGAAATTTGACGCATTTTAAAATGCAGATTACTAGGCCTATAGGGATGGCGCGAAACCGAAATAAACACTTAAAATTTTTAAAAATTAAATTCCGCGTGAATTTTTACGGATTTTAAAACGGCAAGTTACGAATGCTCGATCTACGGTTCACTGTCGACGTCTTGGTTATTATAGCGAGTGACACTGTCAACGTCTGTTGTACCGTTCTGTGTGTTCGTCTCCGAGCGATTCATGCGTAGACGTACCAAGGTCTAAACGTTGCTCGTTCGTAAACAGGCACCTGCATGAGTTAAACACACACGCACACACAGGCTGTTGGTCACGAACACTGTTAAGTCCTTTTGTAGAGGGACACTAGTCTCGTATGCGTGGTCTCACAGTGTAAACTGGTGTCTGGCTGAGCCTCTGAGGGCTAAGGAAACAGAGATTACGATGCTCTATGAGCCTTATAGCTCGGGACGGACGTAACGTCTAGTCCTACGTTACGTTGTACGTTCCATGAGGGTAAATAACGAATTAAGAGGAGGAGACATAAGCCTGTAAATACCCTGAGCAGATTATTGCAACACATGCAGCGTCTCCGTTGACAATTATTTACTTTATGTCACGTTGCTCACTACTGTTCATTTAAAACGGTTTGCCTCTTTTATTATTATAACTAAGCCTAAATGAATTAATTAATGAATGAACAAATGAATGTCACGAACTGGCCGTGCTGAGCCTGGATGAAAACGAATTTGGTGCATATTCAGAGTTCAGAGAATGCTTTTGTGAGCAGTTCGGTCGATATATAATTCGCAGTATATTAAATTCATTCGAACCATTGTAAATGCCACGTTATCGTGCGTTAGAAATTGTGCGTGTTATTATTACTAGGCCTATTATTAGTGAACACGTGACATCAAGCAAAAAAGATGGTCGCGTTTTTTATTCAGCGTTCACAGACTTTTTTTAAAAAAAACTCTGTAGTTTAGTTCTGAGCAAAGTTTCCATGAAACTTTATTTTTAAAGTCTAACATTTTAAAAAGCATTTATTAGTCTGCGATCAACTCGGATTAGTCCGCGTATATCTGGTCGTACACCTGTTGAGTGAACTGGTCTGTGCACGCCATGCGGATGCGCTCGGCCGTGGCAGGACTGTCCAGTTGAAATGCTCCGCTCAAACCAGCGTCCGCACGTGCCGCTGAGACGGCGTCCTTGATCGCCAGAAACACTGTCGTCGCCAGCATCAGCGGAGGCTCACCCACACCCTGTATACATGCGACAACACTTGAAACACGGCAATACAAGATGGGCCAAAAACGTATTGTACATTCAACGGTTTTTATCATTACTTACTCTGTCGATTACTAACGGTAATATCTGTCGCAATTATATCGTTGACGCTTTTAGTGGCGGGTGCGGGGGGAGATGCGAAGGCAACTGCTTCCTTCCTCTGCCCCAATAAATTAGCCTGTCGGAAAGTCATTGTCTTCCTGTCCAAAAATAAAGGTAAAGTATGACACTTGATACAGCGCTTCTCGCACGAAACAAACTCGTGGCCAGAAGCGCTTTGACAATCTCGGAAGTGGCAGATGATTGGCATGAGCTAATGATATCGCAGCGCACTATGGCGGCCATCCATTGCCCGCCTCAGCGAACAACTGGATACGCGGTGCAGCCGGCAGACATACCACCACCTCAATCATTCGCACTAGGCCGCCGTCACATAGTGACTAACCTTGGAAGAATAGACGGCCTGCGGGTTTTCGGAATCTTTCAGCAGCGTGACGTTGAACTCGATGGGAATGCTGGAACAGCTGGGAATCTTGTAGTTGCCAGGTCCACGAGTCAACAGATAGCCGCTTGGCGTGTACTTCTGTTCCTCTATCGTATACATTCCATAACCCTGCAGATAAAAAATCATACCACATTGTACTTTCACAATTCAATTCAGAAACTACAAACAGCACCGGCAGTGATGCAAATTACAGTTTACGCAGTCATCACAAGGTGTAATGCATTTGTGCTATGCATTTTACATACATGGCTCCGTCGAAACATTACAACACAATAGACGTTGTATTACTCCGAATTAAACACACGTTATACAAAAGGTTATTTTTATTTTTCTCAACAAGTAAAGCTAGAGCGATACTGGCTATGGGACTGTCGTATTCAGATGCAGGGGCAGGCGTAAAAAAACTGCTTCGGTCATGCATGGGCAAGCGACAAGTAACATCTGACAAGCAGAGCCCTTACTTGGTGCAGGAAAAAAGAAAGATTGGACGTCTGGTGGATGTCCCCAAACGATTTACAGCACGCACTTATTGATCAAAAATCTCTTTAAGTAGGTCTTAGGCGAGAAAAAATAGTGCAATTTAGACATATTCGATCGATACACTGGCTGTGAAAGTGTGAAGTGTTTAGCAGCACATTAACGAGATAGACTTTTATTAGGCTTAACTACTATTTGTATGTACCTGCAAGAATGCGCCTTCTATTTGTCCAATATCAATGGCTGGGTTAAGGCTTCTGCCGACGTCCATTACAATGTCCGTCCTGAGAACCTGTAAATGCAAACCTAATGCTGTAGCGTAGGCTATTGTTGTTACTTTATCACTGAACTCAATCACTCAACCCTTAGGTATTTTTACAATGTCAAGCAGAGCTCCCCCAAAATGCAGCACAGTTGGACAGTAATCAGCTTAGTTCGAGTAAGAAAAGGGCTCTGGACGGTAGCGCAGCCCTGTGTTAATGGCGACCGGCTAAGTCAATAATGAAGAATGGCAAAACTCGACCCCTTGCAGATCCGAAACCCCTGAAGCGATCGTCACAAAATTTGAAACAGGTGATTATTATTCAGCAACACGTTGGCAGTTAGGCGATGTGATGGTGAGTGATATTTTTTATGATTTTTGCTGTTTTCGAAGTGTAAGTCGTTGCGTGTCGCCATTAACAAGCATATAAACTGATGTTTTGTACATTTATTATTGGAATGGCTAAGTTATGAGAAGATCGACAGCAAATCATCAGATGACGTCGTTTTTTTCTTGCAAAGCAATCCAGAGACGCTGATTAGCAACTTGTTGAATAAACTCGCTAATGGGGTGTTCACGCGATGAAGCAAACATGAAGCAAACAACAAGCAAACTTAGAGCACACGTCATGCACGTGTATATTCAATACATTTGCTTCATGCTTGCTTCATCGTGTAAACACCATATAAAACTAAGCCGAAACTTGCATGCGAAACAGATTGAGCAGTATAAAACAAAATAATAGTTGGTACCAAATATTTTTGAAAAAGTATTAAAAGCATAACAATATTTATTTGGGGAAAAGCAACCAGGCTGCCAGAAAGGGCACAGGCCCATCAAAGCTGGCCACCCAAGAGTCAAATAAAGAAAATGTAATACATGCACAGAAAAACATACAGAACAAAAATATGCTGAGTATATCCACCTAAAATGTCTAAATAAGCAGAGCCTACCGTATGATCGCCCGTGAGACAGTCGATCTCAACTTCACTACAAGCCGCACCAAACGTCGCGTAAGCGTATCTGTTGCCGCTGAACGTTTTATAGTCAAAACTAACCCCTTCGCGCCTGTATACAAACGCTTTCTGCACAACAGCGTCTGAGTTGAGACGACACATGACAAATTAACGACAGTTAAAGTGCGCAGAGAGCGACGTAACTAAACTGAACTGACACTGTTTAGCTTTTGACGAACTGACCAATGACCAAACAGGACGAGCCCACTGGTCATTTGTTGACGCGTACATGAGCATAGTCACTGACGCCGTTAGACAGTGCCTACTGTAATGCATTGCTGCGTGCACATTGGACAGTTCATCAAAAACATAACCAGGGCTTAAGTTAAGTTAAGTTTAGTTCAGTTTAGATACGTCGCTTTGTACGGCCTTTAGGCTAAACACGGGCCGAAGTCGCATGGCACCAGGCGGCATCACTGCGAGTACCATGTCAGTTTGGCCGTAAATTATTGCAGTGCACATTTTGACAGCGTTTCGACTCAAAACCTCTCCGTTTTCGTGACAGCACCAGAATCCCCGTAAAGGCCTGCAAAGTTACTTGGTCGAGCGAAGCGACACAAGTTGACACAACTTTCCTTGCCAAACAGCATTCTCATTCCGTCCAGCGGCTATAGCAGGGTGCGCGAGTGTGACAGACAGACAGACCACGTTTGGTAACATCCGTTGCAATAAACGGCATCGCTTGATGCTTCCAGCGACGACACCTAAAGAAGAAGAATTTCTTTCCAGCCACGGAAACCTCTGACGCAGCGCTGATCACCGTTTCCGCGGCCCTCAGCCAAACGCCAGCCAAAGATGCTAGTTATTTTATCAAATTAAATGACGGGGAATACCTTTTTCCCACACCATGACTAATATGCCACTCGCCACACCCCTATTTGTTCTTTGGGTACTCACAAACAATATTTTTAACGTTTAGACTATCGACCACTGTCATCGAAAAGATCGCGTTCATGGAACTTATTATCACATAAACTCACTTAGTTGCTATTATTATGTCGCCGACCTGACAGGCCGTACGGACCCCTAACTTCTCAATCGAGAAACAGAAAGCGCAGAGAAACCAGAAGTGCCAACGTTCCGCAGGGCAAAAGGAACCGATGTGCCAATTATTTTCATCTAAAATAAGGACGGTCGTATCGTACGTCTGCACTGTATCGGTTACTTGTTCACGTAATGACTCCCATCTGCAGTATAACAAAGGCCAAAGTAATCTGGCAATAGGCGAAATCATTTGTTTGTATTTGCCAGGTAGCCGCATGGAACCGACGGTTTGGCTGCAATTTACAACTGCATGTTTCAGCTGAGGGGTATGACCCTCAAATCTCCCCCTTACCTTGGGGTCAGCGACAATGTCATTGGACCCACAAATGTACTTGCTACATGGAATCTAAATTCTTCGAGCGATTTTAGCAGAGTGCACAAATGTGACGAACAGACAGACAGACAGACGGCAGACAGAGAAAATGCGTAAGAATAGGCGGAATCGCTAGACAAAGTGACAGACTTGTAGAATCCGGTAGCTGAGAGGCTGACGCCGTCGCGATATGCTGCGTAGATCCAGTCTCTCCACGAGCCCTTCTCATTAGCATCAATGTACGGCTGCAGGCGAGTAATCAGCGTCTCACACGCTTTCTGTAATAACAGAAACTACTAACCACATTCTGCTCAAAACATCTGAACATCTAAAAATGCACTAAGTAAGAAAATGTAATTTTTGCAGCACGGGAACTATCAAAATACTTCATATGTAACGCATGTATTGTGACTAAACGATACGTCGTAGGGGGTCGAATATGGTACCGTTGGATAGGGCGATGACGAGTTTTTATAAGCTGTCAATAGTAACCATGTCTGTATCTGCAGCGGTTTAGCCGCAATTTTGAATGCAAAGTTGCTGCTTGCAGCCAATCACCCACGTGAGCGCCGAATTACCGCATCGTATCCTAGCGTCAATTGTAGCGTTCAATATAGCAGCGTCACCACAGTGGGTATAGGACTGCAGTCACTCTGGGAAATCGCTTTCTTTCCGCAACCGGAAGTCGGGACGCTGGCCTTTAGATATAGACTGTACGGTCGGCCCACTCTAGCGACAGCTGGGCTTCGCGACTGACGGCTGATTGATCGATTGATTGAGTTGGTTACTGACTGACTGAGAATCAGAATGAACGTACGACGACAGCGATGCCGTTGATGTCGGAGCCGGAGCTGGCGGCCGTGGGAGAAGCGTTAGCGACGAGGTTACTGCTGGACTCACACGTGTAGATCTGAGACGTCGCGATCTTTAGCACCCGACTAGCCACCTAGCGGACAAACACGTCCGCGACGTACGGTACTGTAAAGAATAATGATATGACGACGAAAATAAGAAGTCTCCTTTTAAACAATTTAGTAGGTAAAGTCAGCTGGTTTAAGCAAACAAACTCAGGCTGCGATAGATAATGAACCACACGCTGTTAACGTATGCTAAGAAAACAGTGTGCAGTTATTACGATGAAAAGGAAAATTATTTTTTCTAACTTTTTTGACACTTCGAATAAGTGGGCACCATCTATTCCAAAGCGGCAAAGCTCCGCAGGTGCCTGCCCAAACTGCGCAACGCAACCTATATGCCTAATAATTATACTGCGGTTTAGTGCATTAAAAACACAACCGAGTATAAAACTTACCTGCACCATCTTCGTATGCAGTCCTTGTCCCATCTCAATACCGCCGTGCGATAAGAGCACAGATCCGTCCTTATAAATGTGAACCAACGCAGCTCCCTGTACGAACAATACATGTACGTTATTCAACACACGAATATGTAGGCCCAGTGCCGACATGTAATGCGGCCATCTGCCTAGCTATAATATGCACCCACTCACAGTGCTGCGCAACCTTTTGACCTGTTGAACTAAAAATAAACGCAGCCGATACTTCCGCCCTGAAAAAATGTTTACGTCAAATAGCTTTTTTAGTCTGTTAGGCTGACAGACGGACGGACGGACGGATGAAAAGACCGTAAAGCCCGTATCCAACCGGCCATATTAAGACGGTTGCAGAGTTAACAAGCAGTAAACAGCAAAGCCAATGAACTACCTAGAACTACAAATATAAACCACAAAGCATAAATGACCAATATACCCTACGCTTAAAGCACTATGTTCATAACATCTCAAACCATTTTGACATAGACCACGAGTGCTCCAGACAAACAGATAGTAATGCAATAAGAATAGCGGTAAAATAAAACGCACGTTTAAACAGGGATATAATATTCAACTTCTGTATGCAAACGTTTTACTTTTACGTACAAACTTTGCCAACTAATTCTTAAAGAACAGGAGGATATAGGCTGACCAATGAATAAGTGCAGCTTATATGAATGAATGAGCAGACTCAACTACAGTATTGCAGTGAAACGCTGACGTACTTGATTCATAAATGGAACTGTAAACCCGAGCCAGTGCTTAGACGGAGCTATGCATATGCCACGCTTCTTCCAGCGACTGTTACTGAAAGCGACACAAACTCTCACATCAAAAAGGAAAGCATCAAAAATAGTTGATATTATGATATAAAAGACTGTAACAGATGCGTTATTACGTTTGTGATGTTTTATAAAATACAACCACTGTTTTCTAACCAATCAGACAGGTAATGTTCAAACAAACACCGAGTGTGTCCACAGTCCAATGGTATCTTTTCGTTTTAGTCTAATGTACAATTTGTAGGGCCTATAACGCAAATCACTAAACACCATAACTAAGCTTGTTGCATAGTGGTGCGGTTTTCCACCAAAAAATAAACACCTTTCTAAAAGTGCAATCCAATATAACAATAGCTGTGACGAATAAATGAAATTGCCGTTGCTGTGACTAAAAACAAAGAATACATTTTTATAGCATTGGATTTTGTCAGTTTTACTTAAATTAAATATTAAAAACTTCTAAAATTTCGCAGCCACACCTCATAAGCAGCAGCAGAGCTGTGACGTCATATAAACGCCGTCACCATGGTGACCCATCATCAGCGCTGCAGCGCATACATCACATCTATAGGGAAAGGCATAATGGACAACCAATTTCACGTCGCCAACTCGCCGTATATGGCAAAACGAGCAGGCCTAAAAACAGCTGATCGTTTGCGACGCCGTCGATCGAAATGTACGTGCAGCATTCTGTTATGTGCGCGACCAAGACTACTCAGCAGACTACGCACTTTTTATCCTGTCCAGACCCGAAGGGCCGAAAAATCGAGGCCGCAGGCCAAGTTGAGGCCCGAAGAGCCGAAAATGGAGGCCGCAGGCCGATAATATGGCAAAGATCAAGCGAACAGGAAGCGTAGCGACCTGTCCGCTTGTCATTAATAAACTGACTGAAGAATAAAGAGTTTCATAATCGGCCGCGCTATGCAGAGCATTAGCAGGCGCACCGGTTGAATAGGTCGACGTCAGTTCGTCTGTGTTCGAAGTCACATTGCTGCATCAGCTGAGTCCAGCATCGCTCGACGGTCACATTACTCAGTGTCTGCTTGAACGGACTCACGTCTCCTGTCTTGTAGAAATTCACCTCACGCACCTGGCACGTAACATAACGATAGCCCAAAAGTCAAAACACGTTATAAATAGCGATTACTGGATCTAGAAGCGTCGTGGGAATAAAGAAGGCGGGGTAGGAAAGTGCATTTTTTACATAGGCCTACAGCTGTAACTTTCCAACAGAAAAAAAACTGCAAAGGTAATTGGTGCTTAAAATTTAATTTTGCGTCTAAATTGCCTCAAAAGAAGGGTTTTCAGTCTCATATTTTGCATTTTTGGACAACATTTTCCGCCCCAAGGAAAACTTTCTGACAACTTTCCGAAAGCTAGTCGAACATTTTATGGGAGAGAGGGCGGCAATTGCGGCTCCGTCCCCTTCTCTGCCACGACACCGATGACCGGGTTGTCCTCTGAAAAAGGCTTCGGCTGGAACACGATGCAGAACCAGTTATATGCCGGCATCGACGCAGCTGGAAAGAGTGTACAGAGGGTGCAGTATAGCGGCACCATGATTGATCACTTTATACTTTGAACTTTCAACAGCAAAGGGTTGTGCTCCTACTGTTCAGTCCTAAGTCTAACTGTATGTCTGCAGTTGAACGGATCTCACATAGCAAAACGCCGGTGTTGTATACTTTCTCACATTGCCCGTGTGTCAGAGGCTGTTTCAAACCAATCAACCCTGTGCTGTCACGTCCATGCATCACTCGGTCGACCACCTCATCACTCATGCAAACGTAGACCAGACCGCCCACGCATCAACTGGTTGGAGCAAATCCGTCAGGATTCCGGGGCTTCTCCAGCTGATTTGTGGTGCAGAGCCATCAAGCACGGATACGGTCCAAAATGGCTTGGCTGCTCGTTGGCGTTTTCAGTGGCAGCAGCTCGAGCGTGGAACAGTCTACCACCTGCGACGACAGACGACAACCGCCATGCAACTCACTGCTGCAGTTTCGGCGAAAGACAAAAGCACATCTCTTCCGCTATAGTTGTTTCTGGACTAATTCATCAACTGTTGCTGACAGTCTTAGACATTTAGCGCCAATAACACGTCTAGTTTAATTTTGTTCAGTGCCTCTGCAACGTCTTTGGTGTGACAGTGTCGTTTTAATAATAGACTATAACGAATAGATAACGAACAGACTACGAAGTATAACGATCGAACAAAAGTCGTATACTTTGTCAGGTCTGACGCCGAGAAATGCCGCGACGTCGTTGATGATGTTTTCCATGATTAGGATCGACTGCGGTGCGCCGAACCCTCGCATCGCTGTATTTGACGGAAGGTTCGTCTTACAGACGTGACCGACGCCACGAAAGTTCGCAATATTGTAGCAATTATCGCTACTGCACAGTGCCCGATGCATCACCTAAAATAAATATCTCAAAGTAAAACCAAAAAACCATGACAATATAACAAGTAATCTGAGTAAAGCTCACGTGACGCACGACGACAGTATCGGTGCTGCCACCTGGGAATTATTGTAAAATAATGCGTTTCGAAAGGACACCCATATTTGAGACATCCACACGACCGCACGGAGGACTCCTTGAATCTAGGAGGTCGAAACTCCGACGGTTAAAATCTACGCTTTATTTCGGAAATTTCATACGTCGATTGTCGTGGTCTATCTCCAGTAATTTCGGCGGCGTACTTCTTGATCGAATTATGTGCCATAGCCTGAAAGCGCAAAAAATCACTAAAAACATACTTTTTAAATTTCAAGGTCGTTCCAGATAAGCAATGTTCGTACCCGCGAAAAGCCCGTCAGCAGTGCATGTTACAGTCTATATGCAGCATGCTTTTGTCTATCTGCAACCGTCTTCACGCAATTATTAGTTGTCAGCGGCAGAAATCGCACATTTTGAAGCGTACTGCCCAATCTATTTTTAAACGATGTATTTTTTGTCATTCATTTTCACGTCCGTCAACTTCATGCCTGGTCAGTTGGCCCGTCTATTTGATGTCCGGCTATTTGATGTCCGGCATTTTTAGTCGATTCTTAATATCCATAAAATGCAAGTGTAACACGTAGCCTAAAGACTTGCTATTTAATCACAGTTTTATCTGTTCGCCTCTGGTCCCATGATGTCTTAATTGGGATACCGTTACAGAAGTTTGTATAATCAAACACGCAAAAATTGCGCAGTCTCCTTTGCATCAAAAGGCACGCGAAGTAATGAGGAAATCCGACAATGGCAGTGAACATTAACGAAATGATTATTAAACAACCTGTTCAATGCGCAGTGCAAGCTACTGACGACTGATTCTCTTCTGAGATTTTGGCGCTATATAAATTGGTACTTACTTACTTACATACACTATGCATGCGATTGATAGACGGATGCATAATAAAAATCGCTAAGCCCATTGTTACAAACGTAATGTAACTGCTAGCTTCTTGGGGCCTAGCTAAGCTAATAATTACCCGAATACCGGTACAGCACACGTTGCAAACGCTAAAAGGTAAGAGTTCAAATTTTTATGTCTATGAGAACTACAAGGTGCGGCAAAAAAGTAGCCCTTTAAAGTTTTTCGCTACTTTCTCAGTAACCGTTTAGCATTTCAATCTGAAATTTTACAGATTTATTACTGGAATTGTTCTACGGTTAATTGCCAAATAAAATTTGATTCCATTAAAAAATGACAAAGTTATAGACTCTTTAACATGACCGCCTACCGATTTTTCAGCGTTAAAAATGTTCAAGCAACAACACCAGTTCAATAACATCGCTGAAACAAGTCAAACAACACAGTTAACTAATGACCAAATGCCAGATTTCCATTGTCACTCTGAATGTTCGAAGTGTTCACCGACAGCTCTAAGCTCCAACACTAGCCTTCAGTCGCTTAATTTGAGAAGTCATTCACCGTCTTGTCGACCGGTCTTTGTGATATAGGTTGCCCAAGATAACCTGAAGCGATTCCTTGAGTTCAGCGATTGTTTTCGGCTTTGTTTTCAGCTTGCGGTAAGCCTCCAGCTAAGCTCTCGTTGTCGAACGTCTATTACAATACAGGAACGGTAACATTTTAGTAGTAGTTGCGGTTCGAATGCCTATGTGTTGATTTTACTTAATATTTAACGCGATATTTTTGTTTACTAATAACGAGTTATTTGTTTTTAAATGCAGAGTGCTACACAAACAAAGATGACCGATGAAAACAACGTCGAGCACCTGTCAGTTGTCATGACAACGCAGGCAGCCGATGACGTCATTCAGGCTACAGCGGATAATGCTGTGAGATCGTCATCATCAACAACACGTGATATAGAATTTTATTTCCAGTGCGCAGTCATAGTCATCGGAGTCGTGGGCACGGCAGCCAACGCGCTCATCCTTTACGCTTTGATTGTCTCAAAACAGCACAAGAAACATGTGCTGATATTTCATCAAAATGTGCTTGATTTTATCAGCAGTCTTTTGCTGGTAATTGCTGCCTCACTAAAGGTTGCCTTTTTTTATTCCGGTTCTACTGGGTATTGGTTTTGTGCATTAATTGAGAGTGAATATATCAACTGGGTGGCAATTCTTGCTTCTAAGACTAACCTTATTTCTGTCACTGTTGAGCGCTATCTGAAGGTTGTTTATGCTGTCTGGAGCAAGAAAAAGCCGCGCAACTGGATGCTGTATTTGGCAATGGCCTTTGCTTGGGTCAGCGGTTTTGCGGTCATAACCGCTTCAAACTTTACCACAACTAATGTGATAGGCGGTAAATGCCTTGTGTTTACATTCTGGAAAAGTAAAGCGGCTCTGACCGTTTACCGCATCTTCTATTTCTTTTACTTTTATGTGGTTATTCTTGTAATCTTCATCTTGTGCTACTGGCATATTCTGGTGGTCATTCGTCGTCAGGCACGTGTCATGGCCAGTCACAGTGCCGCCGGGCCAATAAGCACTATCGCTCAGGCCCAGTCACAGAAGATTCAGACCAATGTTGTCAAAACGATGCTTCTAGTCAGTGCATGCTTCGCTATATGCGACCTGCCAATCCATGTCTATTTCATCATATTACTCAGTGGAATTCGCTCGGAAGTTACCGATGTAGTCTACCACGCCTCGGTGTTTACGCTATTTTTCTACATCTGCGGTAATCCTTTTATATATGCCGTTAAGTTTGACCCAGTCAAACGCGTCCTTCTGGGTATGATTCCCTGCAAGAAGGCGTCCGTGGAACCGGCTGAAAGTATACAAGCTGCAGCGGCCAGGCACACTACTGACAAGTATGACTCGTGAAGAAAAGGAAATTAATTAACTAAACAAAACACAGGTAATAGTTTTTTGTCTGGTAGGCCTATACCAATTCGTTAGGTCCCTTGTGTAGTTGTACTTGTTGTTGATGTTGGTGACTGACGTTTGCTACTGATGGTTATCAACTTATAACTTTCCTTTTTTGACAATTTTTTAACACTGTTATTTTTATATTTTTCTTGCAAAATAAACAGGCGATAAGCCTAACAATTCTTTACTATCTGTTTATAAATATTATTGCAAAGTTCTCTTTGTGCCAAAATTAAGTGGCAACCATTTGCAGCGATGTTCATCTTTCTGTGTCTATTTTTGCGCTACCTGTTTATCTTCGCCACCAAGTTTGATCCGGTCAAGTCTTGCTAAGTCTGATATTTCGCATCTTGTTGAAACTGCTGAAATTACTGGCTGCAAGTCGTGTTGCTGCTACTAATTGCAGTCTTCCGTCGCTGCATGGCGCAACTGATAAACTGACAAACTAAATATGGATATCACAAACCACAAGAAAGACAAGACTTTGTGTGAGATAGGCCTATTGACATGCCTATTAGCACAGACTCGGTTATTTCGATTTGCTGTGAAATATCTGCACAACGAAAAGCTTCGTGTTGCACAATGTGTTGTGGATTTTTGTTAAAATTAGATCTATCTTAGAGTTGCGGTACATCTTGTCGTACAACAAGGTGCACACAACAAATCGAAGCAGTGGCGTAACTATAATTTCTGGGCCCCCCGGCAAATATTCACTACGGGCCCCGTCCAAATTTGATTCTCAGATATGATGATACCGGCTTAATTTTTTCAATAATTCGGGTCACTTTGGGCCCCCTTTACCGTGATGGGCCCCTGGGCCCCCCGGCATTGCCGGGGCTGCCGATGGCTAGTTACGCCACTGAATCGAAGCAAGCGGAGTTTTAATCATGCTACTATGCCGTAAGTAGTTATTGCTGTAGGTTGACACAAGCACGCACTGAACAGGACACTCGACTACAGAGTTGCACGTCTTGGCGTACTGCAACATTTAAATATCTTAGACGTTGTAATTATCGGTGACACTCGTTTGTGTGTTTAAGAATATTACTAAGTTTAGTCGTACGTTTGCGGTTCACGTGTTGCGCGAATCGAGATGCATGTGTTAGCTAATGATGTCGGCAATTTCGCCTAATTCACTGGCACAGCTTAAATGCCAAAAAATAAAACCAAAGCTGTCTTGCACTTGAATAAGCTTTAGTCTATTACCGTAACTAACTTGAAAAGAAGACGGACGATTTCGTTTACGGAGATGACTTGATAAAGCAGTTTTTTTTTGTAATTTTGTATTGTGTTTGTCGTAGGTTAAATTTTAGTTGAATAACAAAATGTTGTCGTAAAGTGTGCGTTGCATGCCGTGTCGTTTTCTGTCATTTTTCAGAGACCATGGGCGCACCATATGCGACGGAAATTTGTGACTTGTCAATTTTTATGCAGTGACGACATACTGGTATTGTAACATGCCGTTTAGCTATAAAACCGAGGCTTTGATTAAGAACGTGTATACCAGTTTAGCAGAATAATGACGCTCAGACTGATAACAGGTTTTACATGTGCAACAATTATCCACGTCTATGCACCAACAAATGCAGCAGGAGGCGTTTTCTACCATTAGCTGGATGCAGTTATAGATTCCATCCCCAGCTATGACATGAAGATTTTAATGGGTGACTTCAGTGCAAAGTCCTGCTGAGTCTGATACTTCGCAACCCGTTGAAACTGTTCAACTGGCTGCAAGTCGTGTTGCTCTGGCCAGTTAACTGACAGATTTGCCTAACTCGCGTTTCTCGCAGCATTAACTGTCAGTTAAAATGGCCAAAAATGTAACCGGCCGATATCCGCTAGTTAGGTAGCTAACTTTTTTGTACCGTTTTGCAAATCGAAGCATGGGATAGTATGGCACGATTTTACCAAAAAGCAATGCGTTCAAAACGCTTGACAAGACATTTGCTACTACAAATTTTACTCTGTTTTATACGTGTCACGAGTATGACATTTTTTAGTTTTACGGGCAGTTGCAAAGATATTACATAACGTAGAGATATTTATTTCATGTGATAATTGCTACAACGGGTTTAACGCTGGCTTACCGTGTTTCCCACAGGAGACAGGCTGTTCTATTTTCTACGGACGTGTGCAGTGTTTCTTATGAATGAAATATTGATTTTATTAAATGATATAACCAATTCGATGATCGTCAGATGGATCGACTGATTGAACCAATATACGGGGGCGCTGAAAACGCGAGACTGGAAAACGCGGAACTGGAAAACCCGGCACCAAATCGCAGAGGTGGAAAACGCGAGACTGGAAAACCCAGCACCAAATCACAGGGGTGGAAAACGCGGGACCGGAAAACGGGGGAACCTCAAAGTTATGGAAAACCGTCGCTGTAGAAAATGTGCAACATAGTTAGGCCTACTGAAAAGTTCTGACGAGTCGTCTCATATCAAAGCACATCAGAGCGGTAGGACTTTCTAGGTAGCAACACGAGCAGATTCTATTCACGCTTGCCAACGGCTACGTAGTATGCCGTCCGCAGTTGAGCTGGCGATCATACATTTTTAAGAATCTACAAGTAGTTATTTTACCGCTATTGGCTCGTGTAGCTTGAAAACGGTTGCAGATAGGCAGAGACA
>Ga0209367_1004034_pt1 | contig 20132 bp, 6 predicted proteins | sample WorMetLIZISLAND2_FD_187412 | JGI IMG/M metagenome (GOLD analysis project Ga0209367, IMG submission 187412) | Marine gutless worms symbiont microbial communities from Max Planck institute for Marine Microbiology, Germany - Olavius geniculatus... ...
GCAAGCTGATGATATACAACATTGTATGCATAAAGTAAGTCAATTAAGGATACCAAAATAACGACCAATATCTGTAAGCCTAATTCTGAAACGGGATCCCGGGATTACAAATTTCTCAATTTCGGATCCCGTGATTGAGAATTTAATCCCGGAATTGCAATCACTATTCCCCTCCAGTCAAATGATAAATACACTGTTTCAAACGAAAACATCCCGAACATTTTCGACTGTATCTTGAACAAGAATTAACAGATTTTAATAATTATTGGTAAGAATATTCCTAAAACAACTAGCCATCAAACAACAGTTTAGCTACCCACCGTCTGTTTTTGCACTACCTGGGGAATGCAGAACCATCGAAATATTACATTTTTATCCAGTGTGGTATCATTACTTAATCTAAATAATGCACAAAAACACACTTCGTTTACATTTGTGACACGTTGGCTACATTTAATCTGTTTTGTTTTTTAACTACCTGCAGTAAAATTGCTCGAAATGTCAGTCCGTTGTGCAAACGCAGGCACGGAGACAATTTCTCTATGCACTGGCAGCAGTGTCGGTAATGTTCTGCTTCAGACAAATTCAGACTTCACCAGTCACTTTTTGAATTCATAAACATTCCTGAACGTCACCTGGTAGACACACGTACTGTTGCAAGACAGTCAAAACTTGTAATCGACTGGCTCTTGGGGCCACAGATCTGGATAGACGGAATTTATGGACGTTTTTTCATTCACTTCAACGCATATTGCGCTTGGTCTGTTTTCCCCAGGTAGTGCAGAAGCAGACATTGGGTGAGGTGGAAACTTAAACAGTCATTTAATACCCAGTTGTGTCACAAATTATTTGTGCCAATATTACTGAAATCTGATATCATGCTTCAAGTTACAATCAGTAATGAGGGGTTTTTTCACGTTTTGCTGTATAATTCAACACACATGTCGCTTGGTTTTTCTTTTCCGAGATAACGCAGAAGCAGACATAAAGCGTGAGGTAAAAAACTGAACGGTTATTTGATGGCAAGTTGTGTCAGGAATATTCACACTAAAAATTATTAGAATCGAATAATTTTTCTTCACGTTACAATCGAAAATGTCTGGGATGTTTTTGAGACAGTGTATTGAACACTAGTTTACATTACTAACAGTTTTAATTTAACGCGTTTATTCACGATGTTTTAGAGGGTCCAGTTTTTATTTGAGCAGTAGATAGTGAAAGTTACGAATAACAAGAAGCCCAGCTGTCGCTAGGAAAAGCCGATCGTACCGCCTACGTCCGAAGCCCAGCGTTTGAATTCCAGTCACGGAGAGAAAGCGATTTGTCAGCTGTTGTTTCATGCACGTGATCATCTCGCCAGGTGACATAAACAGCTGCAGAATAAATGAACAAAGAAAATATCGGACGCAGGTTTTGCAAATATTTCTCACAATAAAAACGCCTTGCTCGAGAAGACACGCTACAGCCTATACAGTTCCTGTTGCGGTACTGACCTTTAAGGTCATTCAAGGTAGGCCAAATGATTTTCATGCTATTTGAAAGCCAATATGCGATTTCCTATTAGTGATGAATAGCAACTTATGCCCTATCTCGCACCGTTTTGCCGCAATAGCGCGTAACGGCCTTCAAGGTCATCCAAAAACGATTTCTATCTAATCTGTTAGGGCGTATGCCACTTCCTGTTAGTGATTAGGCCTAACAGTACCTTAGGCCGTATCTATCACCGTTTCCGAGATACGGCCACTTATAGCTTTAAACATTCCATTTGAAAGTGCGACAAAACCGATGCAGATGGTCACATGGTTACTATTGACAGCCTATAGGAAGTCGCCACCTCCCTATCCGATGGTACCATCGCAGACCCCCTAACACTTACCGTTTAGCCACAATACCGCACGATTGGCATTGCACAGTGCGTTATGACCCTTCAAGGTCATCCAAGGTCAATGATTTTCATTTAATCTGACACGGCGTATGCGACTTCCTATTAGTGATTAATAGTGACCTAGGCCGTATCTCTCACCGTTTCCGAGATTTCGTTGAAAAACGCACATTTTTTCCTATCCCTCCTTTTATTTAACCCCCAATTTGAAACTGTTTCCCTTGGAGTAAATGGCTGAAATTTTGCACGCCCGAGTATAACACCCATGGCTAATTATTCGTGTAAAAAACTTTTTCCCTGCGCCCTACTGCTTAGCCAGAATACATCCGTTACTGACAGACGGACGGACGAACGGACAGATGACGGACAAAAACTCGAGTAAATAGCTCTATTTTTATCAAAGTACGGACGGCTAAAAAATCGTCGGCGTTATAGTCGGTCCGTTCGCCGTCGCCGTTAGCTTAATGGCTTAGCGGTTAAGCCGTTTGTACCGTTAGCCAGCCATTAAGTCTTCAGACCAGTTGCAAAGGCCTTAACAACTTAGGCTACTGATTTCGGGGATTAATAGTCGGGCAAGTGCGTACTGTATTGTTGGTCTGCCCCGTGGTTTTCGTTTATCGATACAGTATTGCTATCTTCAGACCCTTCATATTCTACCATCTTCTTGCTTTGTTGTCTGCGATGAAGGACAACGACGCTGACAACAGTGATGACAACGGTGAGCAGAACTACAACTACAGCCACGACGACACCAACGATCAGTGTATTGTTATCACGTGACACGTATTGCACACACGAACAATGATACTCAGCATTGCCTATCATCACCTGTGCCAACAAGTTAAAACAAGAACAATTAAATTAAACAACGAATTTCTTTTTCCAGCCAATGTTCTGTTAAGACTGCCTATATAGCGGAACTTTCGCTAGCGAGTTTAGTTACCCGTGAGTTTTTTTGTACACAACTCATTCAGAAAAAGAGGCCGATAAAGGGCATGCTTAGCATGTGTGGCCTTGGCTTATGTTAGACAAGGGACAATATAGGCCTCTATATTTAGGCGTCTAAACCTTAATTCACTGTACGGCCTAATCTAAACTCTTTATGTGGTGTTTACACGATCCAGCAAACGTCCAGCAGAGTTCCAGCAAATGTATTCAAAATACACGTGTTGATGCTGGACGTTTGCAGCCATCTTACTATAATGGGCGGAAAGTCTGTTTGTCTGTCTGTTTGTCAGCCCCCTCTAGCGCTTTCCCTATTGCACGGTCGCGGACCCCGACCGCGGCGTTTGAGTCCTAAGGCCTTGGGTACGTGCCCCACCTTGCCCCCCACCTGCCCACGGGCAGCCTGAGGGGCGGGGGTTGAGTTGCCGGGTCTTTTCCCCCACTGATTCTGTCAAGTTAGTCAGTATAGTGCTCAGCTTCGTGGCGACATCTGGTGAATGACGGCCACTTAAAGGCCGCAGCCCAAGGCCTCAAGGCCGGCCACGAATTTTATAGTTTCTGCGACGTGTGCTGGTTCACGCTGGCAATTAGATCAGAGGGCGATTCTGATCTAATTGCCAGCGTGAGCCAGCACACGTCGCACAAACTATAATGTTATAATGGAGCTGGACGTTTGCTGGAAGTTTGTTGGACGTTTGCTGGATCTTTTAAACACCCTATTAGGTTTCAAGGTTAAACAAATCTATAGGCCTACCGTTTGTGTATGTGTGCCACAAAGCGAAAAAAAAACTTACAGGTTTCGGGGATTAATAGTCTTACCCGTAGAGATAGCGTATCTCCTCGGCAGAACGTGCCAGTAACGTTTTTGTTTGGTTTGTTAAAGGGAGGTTGACAGTCGACTTGATTGTCAGTCAGTGACACCGGAACACACGCAGACTCACCGAGTCTTATGTCAAAGTCCACCAGCCGACTAGCGCGCTGCAGGTGCTGTCCCTACATCCAATAAAATTAACACTTAAAACAAACATAACTTAAACAGATTTTTCTTAAAATCTGATCGAGCTTGTTTCTTGTCGAACAGTCTATTTGCTTACATTTCCTTAAGCTGCCTAGAGAGGCTGAGACAAATGCTTTACTGTGTTCTATACTGTGGTCTATAATTATCTGTCCTGACTGTCCCTCTTTTCCACATGATGCGACGTTGATTTTTCTGTTCATAAGGAATCTAATGCAGTGTTTTGTTTTTTGATCTCATTGAGTTTTCGAACCACTGCAGGCAACCCGGTGTTTTATGTAAGGCCTAAGCTTGGACGTCGTTTTATTTATATGATGTTGCAATCGTAGACAAAGTCTGTGTTCGTCACGCTAACATGACGACTTACTTTAATGCTAATGACTTTATCTTCGTATGGGTCAAACACCACGACGTCATCAGATTTATAAAACACGATAGGCGGAAGTGCAAACTGCATCATTCTTGATGTTGGGCTTGGTGAAGGTGATGTTTCGGTATCGTTTGAAGCCGTCCAGCCTGAGTCTAATGTAGACGTCGGCGCGAACACTTCTGTCTGAAGCCCAATATCTAGCGACACCAGGCCCTTCTGTGTTGTCAATAGTTTTAGACTCGCTCTGCTTTAGTTCTTCGTTTAACTTGTCACCGAGACTCACCGCTGGCACTCGACACAGCAGCTCGTTGCCCTTTGAGGTTCTTTTAGACAACCTGCACGACTACAAAACATAAAAAAACATCGAAATTATTGGATAAAATTTAGATCATCTGTTGAAGTCTTTTGCGGACTTGCGGTTAGCAGATAGGCCTAATTAAGTTCTTATGTCATGTTCCAAATGTGAGTACTTCGGGCGGTCATGTTATCGGATAACGCGAATTTTTCAAACGCCGCGCCTGCAGACCGTTTAGCACCCCTCTGCACAGCCAATTTTGTACGATTAACAGTTCGGCAATTCAGTAGTAGTGCTGTTTCAGCATATGCTACAGTACAACCGCAGAACGCAGGTCAATTGTTGGGTGGCGGCGTCAACCCTTTAATTTTCGAAAATTTTATCAGTACGCGTTATGCGTTATACAGAAATCGTATTACCTCTGTTTTGCTGTTAGCCACTGATGTTGCGTTGTTATAGCTGTGAAACGTGGTGATGATGACAGTGACGTTGATACGTGGCTCAGCGACTGAGTCAAAGTTTTGTCCGTAAACCGTCACCACCGTACCACCGCTGCATTAGCAATCAATCAGTTTCGTTATTCGTGCATATACTCGTTTTAAGCAAACCATTTAAGCAAATCAAGATTCACTGTGTTATCTTAAGTGCATACAACCTCACACGAGAATATTAATAAAACTATAGCTAAATCAGTCTAAACTCCAAATGCCGCAACATTATTTGGAAGAAAAATATTACTGAAATTTATTATATTTAGCGAATCGGCAGATAACCGCACGCACACTGTAAGATGTTTGCGAGGTTTGACGTCAACAAAGACAGGGTTGTTCCGATATTGAAACGTGTATCTGGTGCGAATCGATGACCAGCCAGTTAGTTGCAGTGTAATCGCGAGATGTGTTGTCGCATTCACTGGTGGTGTTCTTACGTACACTGTGTTCTCTGCTGTACTGTAAACAGAACACAACGAAAATGCTGCAATGTTCGACGGATGACTGTTAAGTCGTTATGAAGCAATGATGAGCACAAACGTTTATTCTTAATTAAACTAAAACAGTGTTTTGCTACTAAAAATAATTAAACGTTTGGGGAAAGTATTTTGTATAAACAGTGAAAAAGGCAACTTGTTAGTGTCGATGTGTCCTTTGTGTTGTCCGAAGTAGACTGCTCTGACAGTGTTCGCATTCACATACTGTCCAGTAATAGTAATCTGGGTACCTCCTGCCACTGGACCATACAGCAGCCGTACCCTGTCCACTGATATCTCTCTTGTCGGTACTGTACATAAAACAGAACAATCCCTTGTGAGCATTAAGCCAAGACGATGCAGAAAACGTACATGTAGGCTACAACGTAGGTTTATCCTTCAATAATGTATAGGCCTACCGGTGTTAAAGGCCCGTTGGCTGATCGCCGTGAAACTTTACAACACAATCGAGAAAGTGTGTACTTTAATCACTCAATCAGTCAGAATTTTCTAAAGTGGACTAAACAATACAAACTAAGTCCGATGGAGAAATTAGTTAGAGTACAGTCCAGGAATTGATTTGGTGAAAAAAATGAGCTTTGAGACGCCTGCGGAAAATGGACAAAGACTCCGCAGAATGTCATATCGTCTGGCAGGTCGTTCCAGGTCCATTGGCCGACAGTCGGAAAAGCCTGGGGGTTAGCGACGGTTATCATCTTGGACAGAGGCACTGTTGGACGGTTGGTGCTAGCAGAACGGGGCGATCGGCAGCCAGGTAGATCGGCGCCGTAGTTGAGTGGAGCGAAGTATGCCGGCGCGAGTCCATGCAAGACTTTGTGAACCAGAACAGCGAGATTGTACTGGACTCGCTTCGGCACGCACAGCCAATTAAGGCAGACAAGCGCGTCGGTGATGTGGTCCCATCGACGCAGATGACGTCAGTCGCGCAGTCGCGTTCAGCACCGACTGGAGTCCACGGGTCAGGTAGACTGGAAGGCCGGCCAGCACTCAGCTGTTGCCGTAATCACGACGCGTTGGCACCAAGCTAGCCACCAGCGCCTTTGAACGTGTCGGTCGGCAACTGTGCGTCTCGAATTTTTTGGCCCTCTTTTTCCCGCCTCAAAATGAAAATTAGGCGCCAAAGTTAGGCGGGATTTCATAATATATCATAAACATGAGCGTTTTTGTTGTTGCTGTAAAATAAGAACGTAGGCCTAGGCCTAAATAATATGCACCCTATGAGAGTTAATATAATGCTGGCAACACTACCTGTTGTTGTGGTAGTGGTAGGAATAGGCACTGTAGTTGACGTCGTAGTACCGGCAGAGCTGGTCGTGGTGTACGTTTTCGTGGATGTTCTCGGAAGGCCCGTGTAAGGTGTCGTTCTGTACCTTCTGGGTGTTGTAGTTGTGGTGCGGATACTGGTGGCAATAGAAGTGGTAGTTTACATCGTCGTACTGCTGCTTCTACTGGTCGGTGTTGGAGTCAAAGACACACCTAAAAAGAAACAACGATTTAGTTTTATGATAATCCTCAAAAACTGCTCAAATATAAGCTAAACTAGAAATATGGGGCATAGGCCAACGTGAGACCGCCCGGCGCCGATTTGGAGACAATGTGGGTGCTGAAATTTCGCTTTTATCAACGTCACATGAACCGAACGGAATCGCATTAGCCTACGCAGCAGTGACACACGCAGTGTTGATTTTGGGTGGGTTGGAATAAAACAACGGAACTTTTTTGTCAGTGGAACAAACTTCGCACATTTTTCTCTTTAACGGTTGTGGCTAATTACTTGCTATTCAGATTTTTGATAGGCCTATTTGACAATGACAATGACAATGATTTTATTTTGCACGCCTGCGGCTATAAAGAGAGCCGAATAGCTAAATAACAGTGCAGTGCAAACATTGCAATAAAATAATAATAGCACAGTTCGTAAATGCAATATAACAGAGTTCATAAGTGCAGAGTAGTGCATAAGTGCAAATGGTAACAATATTAGTTCCGTTCCAAAGATATTCGCTGTCAACGTTTGAAGTTTTCAAAAGTCTGAACTCGTCCGAAATAATTGCCCCCGAAAATTTGCATGTTTTGGCGCTAAGAATTTTTTTAGGAATGCTCCATTTCAAACACTGCGACTTGATTATAAAAGTGAACATACTTTCGACCATCTAGCAAAGCTTTGCGGCGATCGGCTGAGGAAGCTCAGAGGTATTGCGTTGAAAAAAATCAACAGTAAAAATAAGACCGCCGGGAACTGCAGCCTAACTAACTTGGACAATATAGTCGATTTATTTCATAGTGAGTGATGACTCCTTTTTGTGTAGTGGGACTGGTTGCGATATCCGTTAGTTTCCAACATTCCCTGCCAGAATTAGTCGGATCCCAGTCGACAGCTACGCAGCTAATGTCTCTGATGCAAGCGTCTTGACAGCGTTTCAGACGTGTGAAGCTGTGAGGAGTACCGCCACGTCCGTGAACGTCTCGTGTTTCCGTCCAGCAGCCTACATGCAACACAGACAAACAAAAGCTAAGCAAGCACATGTTTGCAAATCGCCTTATGCGAACAACCATGCTTACTTTCTTACTTGCTTAGTAACAACGGCAAGTAATTTGAGAAAAGCTCACGTGACGCGCGACAGCAGCGGTTCTGCCACCTGGGCAATCAGTGTACATCGTGCAGTGCGTTTTGAAGGAGTACTCAAATTTGAGGCGTTTGTAAAGAAGATTCCTTGAATTTTTGAAGTAAAAACTTAGGTGATTGAAAATGTACGTTCTATTCTAAAAAATATACGCAGGTTGGCTAGATCTATCTCCATCCATATAAGCCCTTCACTTTCAAAATGTGCGCCGTAGAAGACAAGAAATTTGAGCTAATGCTCACGAGACGTGCGAAAGCCTATAGCAGTTCTGGTTCAGTAGTTTAGCTGAAAATTGGGGTGTTCACGCTAGGTTAATATACAAATACCAAATTCTCTATTTGAACCGCATAACGATAGTTCCGTGGCGCCACCTTGTAAATGATATAGACTTGTGTCGCAGCCCGAAATCGCCAAAAAAATCTACAAAACCCCCTATTTTGGCGTTCAAGGTCATTCAAAGTCATTGAATTCGGCGCTAATCGAGAACCAGACTTCCTATTAGTGATTAATAGTAACCTAGGCCCTATCTCGCATCGTTATTAAGATACAGCGACTTATTGGCCAAAAATCGCAAATTTTGCCCCCCTCTCATTTAGGGCCTTCGTTCGGGGTGACTCCCTTTGAATTTGTGGAAAAGCTTTACGGTTCCTGAAACTAGAGTCTTCCAGGCAGCCGAGGGTGAAAATTTGGTGATTCTAGCTTGCGCCGTTTTTGACCGATCTACCTGTGTGACGGACGGACAGATGGACAGACGGACAGACAGACAGAATTGCGATGGCTAAGACGCGCTGAAAGCATTAGCTGCTTTCGCGCGTAAAAATTGCTAAAAACACTAAAACCGCTTTTCATTTTGAGGGTTTAAGGGCATTTAAAACTTGTCACTAGTGCTTTTTAGCACTATCGAAAACAGCAAAAATCATAAAAGCTGATATTATTCAACAGCACATTGACAGTTAGGCAATGTGATGGTGAAATCGAAAATTGAAATTTGCAAGGAACGAAAATTGCAAGCAAAGGAATTTGCAGCAAACGGAATTAGCAACGAATGGGAGTGGAATTTCCATGGAATGGACTTATTTTCAGGCTACACACGTTAACAATTAGGGAAATTGTAACTTGGTGTTAATATTATAATTAGCAGATATAGATATATTACACTGCTTCAACTGCTGCCTTAAAAGCGACGGATGCTTCCAATAATTAAAACACTAGATTATTTTAACATTCTCAATTAGCTGATGATGTCAATAGTTACAGTTTGAACCGAAAACTTTTTAGGCGTTATTTATGCCTGTACTTTTATTTTCAAGTTACATACATTAACATTGTGGGAAAATGTTACCTGCGGTTAGAAGGTTTATGATATTTAGTTAAGTATTTCTGAATATTTGTTATCATAAATTAACAGTGTGGAAAAAATAATATTTACTTGCAAGACGATTTTCTGGCAAAGTTTATTCCTTGCAAATTTCATTTTTTCGCAAATTTCGTTTTCCTTCTAAATGTCATTCCTTGCAATTTTTCTCCCCTTGCAGATTCTACTTTATCTTTCGTTGAATTTTCTCTTCCTTGCAAATTCCGCATTTCGCCAAAATCGACCACTTTCCTTCTATGTTCCTTTCATTGCAAAGTGAGGCGATCCCGCTCAACCACAGATTGAATTTCGCGTGGCGACTCGCTCAAGACCGAGGACGGTGGAGGCAGATCGCGGAAACGGCTACGCTCCAGTCCGAGACATACTGTACTTCCATGTCCATGTACTTTGCTTTCGGGCAATATATGGTGCATGCATATATTCGCTGGGATAATTTCCTGAAAAGGCGTCAAACTAATGTAGGGTGTTCAAAAACAGCAATTTGTACTAATTTTGCTTGCCAGAGTTTGCGAACCTCTAAAGTTGTGAACAACTTAGGGAAAGTGCATTCTTGGAAAATGCCGAATGGGTTTCGAAACCCCATTAAATGTGGTACCGTTACGTGTGTTGTACTTGTAGGCTTTTTATTGATCTTAAAATAAGTGACCTGGAGTGACCACAAAGTATCATTTTGCGCCAAAAACTGTTTTGTTTGCGCCAGATTGACAAGTATTTTTTTCGTTTTTAAAGTTAACTGAACATGTCAAAACAAACGAAGATACAAGATACTCCGTTAAGTTAAAAGTGTGCATTCTGACATATCCAAAAGCAGCTATTTGCTTATTTAAAAAGAATATAATATTTCTGATATATTGAATACAAGGGCCAAGGCAATAGACAGTGAAAGCAAGCGTCCCAGTAACAAGTTTGATAAATTATTGACGACGTTCGCAACATTACCTGTTGTTGTACTAGAGGTAGGAGTAGTGGAGGTGGAAGTAGTAGTAGTAGTCCGCTCCGAAAACTATCGTTTCCGAACGGACTAATGAAAATAATCACTCAGCAACAGTTTTGAGCAGCTATCTGGCTTGTCTCAAATAACGGTTTGCTCCAGTTTGCTTTTTGAACACCTTGAATCAAGATCGTCATAGAAAGTGATTCGCATGACACCAGCTCGTCTGCTACTTAACTGCATAGAGCATGCATTTTTAGTTCGCGGTTGCTATTGCTGTGGTTGGTGCGATAATTTAAAATTTAAATTTTACGACGCAGTGTAGCAACGCGTTCAAAGGATCTTTAATGACAGTTTTATCACAAATTTAAAACTTTGTACTTAGAGATATGCCACTGTGCCAATAAAATGATAGAGATACAGTCTGCCTATTAGCGCAAAGTAGAATAGACTAACTTGTTGTCGGCAGAGTTGTTGTCACATCCGTCGCACACGTAGTGACCAACTCGTAACTAGTTGTTCCTGGCTGGCTGTAAAGTTCGAAGTTCGCTTGGTATCTGTGCGGCCAACATCGTTTCGGACTGCGATTGTAGTCGACATCGACACCAACACAAGTCATGTCGTTAACACAAAAGTCTAGGCATAACTGGACGGTGGATCTCTCTACGTAATCTTCTGCACCAAGCGCCGTCATATCGACATGTATTGTCCATTCCGGACGGTTGCAATCTCCTGCCAATGCACAGAATAGGAAACTCCAGTAGTTAACCTAATGTTCATGTAAATTCGACGAATAGGGCTAGGTTACAAGTATATGATTAGGCCCTACAATTATATGGCAAAGCTTTAAACCAGCCATACGTAAATTATAATTTTAAAAAAAACAATTTAAACCTGGACAGTCCCTGATGAGGTCGTAATAATTAACTCCGTTAGTTGTTCCGTTGTTTCTGCGACTTATGTTTTGCTGGCATTTATTTTTGTTTTAGTTAAGAGATCTCCGAGTTTCGTCGGCCGATCGTCACAAAATTTTGCACCGTGATCGGAAATGTGTTCGATGGAGGGCCCTCCCTAAAAAATTTAGGGGCCAAAACATGCAAAATTTGGCCCGATTTCGGACGACTTCAAAATTCAACGACGAATATCTCCGGAACGTATAAAGATATTCAAAATCGGACAAGTACCTGATTGACCGCCATCCTCCCGCGTTTGGCGAAAAAAAGTCCAATAAACTTTGGTCTAGTAACCACGAAGATCTAAAGGTCAAATCGTACCCACCCAAATCGACTTTTTCGGAAGACCATATTTCAGCCCATTTACAAATTTTTTATACGGGGGCGGGTCAAAAATTGGCTCAAAATTTACCGAATGCGCGCCTATAACTTTGGGGTAATCTTTTGAGATTAAAAGTTTAAAGGTTAAATGTGGTGATATAGCTCTTAATGGGAAGCCCATTTCAGAACTACGGAGCGTCACTTGCCGTATGAGATTACACAGTGTTAATTATCTGCCACCCGACACAAGTGAACGCGTCCCGCCTTAACTCCAGCCACATAGGGTGGTACTTGATTTATCTACCCTGGAGGGACAGAAGGCTGAGTTGACCTAGGTTGTTGGTTATGTACAGAGATGGTTTACCGCCCACAGGCATTCACCCATAGCAGTACTAACCCGGCCCGGCGCAGAGTAGGCTATCTTCGTTGATCGGATGAAACGCGCTACCGCTACGCTAAGCCACCAACCAAAACCTAAACCAACCGAAAGCACTGAAAATTGCCATTGCGACCACTACAATTACTACTCTACATTTTGCCGCTGATAATATGGGTTTAACATTATTCACATTTTCGTGATACGCTTCGAAACACACAATGTCATGTAAAATCACCAAAGACGCACGTTACAATAATGATGAAAAAGCTTTAGACCAGCCTGGGTGCCTGACAGTCTGACACATATTATAATCGAGAAGAATAGAGTGATATTTGTCTGTACAGTTCCTGGTGAGGTCGGAATATTCAGTGGCGTAGAAAACGGGGGTTCAAGCGGTTCAGTGAAGCGGGGCGCCGGTCCGAGCTTGTAAGTCCCAATAAACAATAAGGCAGAATGAGATCGACGCGTAGTACCATATAGGGCGCCTATCCGTGTCATCATCGTAGAAAGTATCAGTAGAGTTGTTGACAGTATTATCGCTGACATGATGATCTAACAGTGTTTGATCGAAAACGACTTTATTTCACTTTCGCTGCATCCATATAAACGCTGCAAACAACGCAAGTACACAAACTAGTATACATACATCGTCCAAGGACTGCATGGTTACTAGTCTAAGGAAACTCTGGTCCGAAATTAGCTTCAATTTGGTCCGCCATAGACAGCGACTGGCATATCCAAAAGCCGCCAGTCAAAAAATGCAATTTATGTTATTTATAACCCTAACCCTAACCCTCTGCGTTTCCTCTTCGTCCATGTTGAAGTGCTTGACTCTTTATGAGTCGCTATCAACCTCTAAAATTTATTTTTTTGATAGTTGTCATTTATAGTAATTGGCTTTAAAAAGGAGATACTACAGAATACCTTGACTAACGGAGTATCCTACAGCAACTCGTAGATCGCTGCAATGATCGTTGTATAAACATCATGACGCTTAGCCCATTGACGGCAGCTTTAAATAGAGAAATGACGTCGACTTGTTTTTTTCTGGCCGCCGAGTCGCGCCGGACCGGCTACACGTCAAAATTCCACGCCACGGCTTTCGATGTGTTTCGGCGTTTACAGCCGGTGCAAACTGCCGCAGCCCCGACCAGACTTATAAACCGAACCGATCAAATTATTTAGCCAACAATTTACGTGATGCCGAATTAAGGGCGTTTGTCAAATTTGCCCCACTGTTATTCTGTCGTGTTTTCTATGTTTATCTTTTTTTTATTTTTTATGTGCTACCATAACGAAATAACGAACACGGAGTCTGTCCAATGCATTTCGATAGTTTACAGTATATGTCCATAAAAATATAATCAGTGAGCTGTTTAGATTGGTAGAAAAAAATCAAACAGTTTAATTTCAAATTAAACAGCAGTAATGATCCTTTCCTCTTTTTCTATTATTTTAACTAAACAATAGACATCGTCAGTCACGAGACCATTTGATTCACTATAAATGGTCCATCGTCACCATGCGTTTATCTTGCACCGTTATGCAGATATAGCGCCTCAAAGATAATGGGGTCACAAGTTTGACCTTTTGGGGTCATGTGACGTCATCGGTCACGTGACCATTCGACTCCCGGGGGCCGAGTTCCTATGGGTGGTTCATAGTGATCATGCGTCCATTTGGCACCGTTACGGAGATATGGCGCCTCAAAGATAATGGGGTCACGAGTTTGACTTTTTGGGGCCACGTGACGTCATCGGTCACATGATCTTTCGATTCCCGGTGGCCCATAATGACCATGGGTCTATCTTGCACCGTTATGGAGATATGGCGCCTCAAATATTGGACGCACGGACCTGGACACAGAAAGAAAGACGGAGGAATGGAAATAGATAGAGTAAGGGGAGTAGAAGGGAAGGAAAAAGAAAAGTGGAAAAAAGGAAGGGAAAGGGGAAGAAGAAAAGAAATGAAAGGTAAAGGAAAGGGGAAGGGAATTGGAAAGAAAAAGGAAAAGGAAAAGGGGAGAGGAAAATGGAATGGAAAGGGGAGGAAAAAAGAAATGGAAAGTAAAGGAAAGGGAAAGGGAAATGAAAAGGGAAAGGGAAAAGGGGAAAAGGAAAGGGAAGGAAAAGGGGAAGAAAAAGAAAAAGAAAAAGGGCGAAGGGTGAAGGGAAGGGAAAAGAGAAGGAAAAAGGGAAGGGATAGGGTAAGGAAAAAAAAGGAAAAAGCAAAGAAAAGGCGAAGGGGGAGAAAAGAGGATGGAGAAGGGAAAGGGAAAGGGAAAGGGGAAAGAAAATGGAAAAAGGGAAAGGGGAAAGGGGAAAGGGAAGGGGAAGGAAAAGGGGAAGGAGAAAGAAAAGGGAAAGGAGAAGGGAAAAGGGAAAGAAAAGAGAAAGTGGAAGGAAGATAGCTTAAGAAATGTAGGACGCACAGACGCACGGACACAAAGGTGATTTTATACTCTGTCCAATGCTATGCATTGCATTGGACAGACAATAAAGTTGAATATTATTACACCAGTGTTCAGACAGCTCCACTAGCTTCTTGTAGGCCTACGTACGTCGGCGTGTCGATTTTAAGCTGACGGTGCTGGTCTAGAAAACACTTCATGATCTCACGGCGCCATACCCTCTCGTCGACGACTGTCAACTCATCGTCTCAAACGTCGGTCGTCACAGGTTGCGGATAGCGGACATCAACAGTTGCAGCGTTTCTCGAACAAACACGCGACTCGGTGACAGAAACTCTGCAGTCGCTGGTTCACGCCACTGAAACAGTCAAAGTCGAAGAATTTCGGCGACTACTAAAACGCTTTCGTTTATGTGAAACACAGGCGGACAATGACTCGTTATTCTGTGCCATAAAAATAAGCTACTATTGTCACTCATGTGTCTCAAAAACATATCAGTATATTTTTGGACAATAACTTGAACGTGAAATTCGATTGCAGTAACTTTTGGCACACCTTTAATTCCTGCTTTGTCTTTTTGCCATTAAACGCTATTTTTACTTTGTCTCCTCACCTACTTAACTGTATTTTATCATGACCTACTTTTGTCGCCTCTCTGTCACTACAGTGTCTGGAGTGTTATAACTGCCCACAGTTCCATTCCACTTAAGTGTGTCGACCGAAACGTGGCTCAGGATTGCACACATTTTCAGGCAAAACTGCAAGTCGATCACAGTCATGAAATAAGTACAAGATTGGCCAAAAATAACATCATTTTTTACGCTTCATAACTTCACCAAATATTAATCGATTTTCAAAATTCTTTTACTGTCATGATCAAGAGACAATTTGCAACAAAGCTATCACTACAAATTTTACAACACCCAAAGTGCGTCACTACATTAGCTTTTGAAATGTCAGTGTCTTAAGAATAACAATTAAAAACAAGACGACTTTTGTAACAACACATTTTAAGAAATTAACAACAGAAACAACGTGTTTGTTGTCTCAGTTATTGTCTAAAAAATCACATCTTACATTTTTCACATCAGATTTTCAATGTGTCCGCCTTGCTGCTGGACGACGCATCGAAGCCGGCTTCGCGGCTGACCAATGGCGCGATCAACCAAACGCTGCGGCACTTTGCCCCACTCAGCGACAATGGCTTTCTTTAGCTGGTTGACTGTCGTGAATCGTCAATATTGATAGGCCATCTGTTGAAGGGCATCCCGAACAGCATAATCGACTAGATTTGAATCTGGGTTGTTTGTGGGCCACATGCCAGGCTCGATCAACGTCGATCACGTAGCTGGTCAGTGGCGTTGCCGGTTTAAGTGCGTCATCTGACATTTCACAAGGTAGTGTAGTGACACACTTGAGGTGTGGTAGAATTTATAACGACAGCTTCATTAACAATTGTTTTTCAATTATAACAGTAAAAGAATTTCAAAAATCGGTTAATATTTGGTGCAGTTGTGAGGCGTACAATAAATGGTGCCATTTTTGCCCCCCCCCTGTGCGTTTCAACACGGTCTACTGTGTATTATGCTTCGTCACACTCGCATAACTGTGGACCGTGTTGCAAGATATACGTATTGCCACTACCGTAAATGCCTAGTTGTACGCAGAGTGTTGTTTTGCGAACGTGAAGATTTAGGCACACAACACGACGTGTAGGCTGTTTTTTTACTCGTAATGAGCATGAGGCGGGCACTTTGACTGAGTATTCGGAATGCCGCCAATGTACGCGCACGCTTTCAGCTACTTCCTGCATTCGTTGACAGCGGCCATGAAGTTAACCACGTTCTGCTGCAAAACATCTTTCATATACGAAACATTACACCGTGCTTACACCAGGAAGCTGGCTCTTAGAGCTCGTGTAAACGGGGTATAAGACGACGCTTCACTTTGCGGGCATTAACAGCGTTACAGCGGCGTCGTTGGATAAAAACGTAGGCGAGGCAAGATCAAAGTTGCAAATTTTCGACAGAGGAAATAAGGGTAAAACATTTTAATTTGGTTTCTAAATTGCTTGATAATGGGGGTTACCAGCTCAAAATTGCCCATTTTGTGACGAAAACTTTCCAACAACAAAAAAGGTTTTCTAACAGCCAAAATTCTACGAGGGTCCTGCTTATCATACCGTGACGTCACTAAACATTGTTCACACGACGTTTGTACACTTGATCCTTCATGACGCCGCAGATCTTGCAGTTGCCCGGGTTTAGATCTGACTGTTGAGAGGCTGATGAAGTAGGCCTATGACTGGCTAAGGTGCTAAAGCTTTATCTTGTATCTTGTTGGAACACAAACGTGTCACCTACGACATGTTTAACTAGAGAAAGTATATGCGGCATATCTGTGGGCCTAATGTTTTTTGTTGTCCACCGACTTCCACTAATGCAAATTGATCGGTGGTTATTTTACGAGCATAAAATCGCACAACAAACGATAGGTCTATGACATCCAAGATCTGTGGGTCTGTTAATTGCAGAATTTAATACATTCAGAATATAGGCCTAGACCAGTTTATTGTAAAATTGCCATTAAGATAAAATGAAATAAGCAACACTTGCCACTTGGCCTGTGTATATGCAAAAGAAATAAGAAGTAGTTTCGTTCGTTTCATTATACAGTGTTAAAATATCATTAGCATAACCAGGGTGGTGGCTTGGCCTTGTGGTAACGCGTCTGATCCGATCAACGAGGTTGCTCTACGCGGAGCCGAGTTAGTACTTTGATGGATGACTGCCTGCGAGCAGGTAAACCATCTCGGTATGTACCCAGCCGCTTAGGTCAACTCAGCCTTTCATCCCTTCAGGGTAAATAAATCGAATACCGGCCTATCTGGTTGGGGTTAAGGCGGGGCGCGTTCACCTGTCGGGTGGCAGGTAACACCGTGTGATCCCATGACAAGTGACGCTCCGTAGCTCTGTGATGGGTTCGATTTTTAAGAGCTATACTTTTACCCTTTTTACCTTTCTCGGCCGTGTTCAGTCAAAGGATTCGTTCAGATCCGAGTTTTTATTTTTTTTGTGACAGAGGGCGCACCCGTGTAGGCCCTAATTATAGCTACGGTAAATGATACGATATATTGCACTGTGCTGCAGAGCGTAACTTACTTCCTCATTGTCAGCATAAACAGAGACGCGTGCGCGTTTGTGAATTTCTGCTCGATACCACGTACATACATTTTCATTGTCAAACATTACGCCCGATCACGCAGTTCAGTCGCGTGACTGAGTTACTAGTGTAGTTGACGCAAACTGTATGGCTGCACTTAAAAAGGCCTATTCAAAAATGCGCTGAACCGTGAACTTCCTGGTTATACATGGCGGGCCAAAAAAACTGGTCCGGTCTGAGCGATGATAAGTTAGCTACAGTTAGCCTAGAGATACTAGAAAAGTGTGTGGAAAGGGTCCGATATCGGGCCAAAATTAGCGTGTTCCCCCCTCATTTTTCTTTGTCGGGCAGGCCCCAAGGTTTTGGACCGGCGTTATAAAATTGAACATGCTTACGAGCACGAGGCAAAATTTCGGGGCTATCGACCAAGGGACCTCTGAGATTTCGCGTTGAAAATAAAGAACTGCAGCAAAACATAAGGCCTTCCGGGAACTACCGTTCCGGGCGGCCAAAGCCCCGTGTCACGGCTTTTCGCTTGCAAAATTTTAGAAATCCAGTGCAAAGCGAACATTTTCAAATGTGGAGTTAAACAAACGTGGGATTTTACATTGCATATTTTAATGTAGGCTTATTGTGTACTTTATTTTGTGTATTTTATGTTTGCATAGGTGTGTGTGTGTGTGTTTTTATATTGGATACGCGTGATGTACTGTCTTGCTGGCGTAATAAACGATGATGATGATAATGATAGAAAAAATATGCATTTTTAACAGAAAAGTCGCCGTATTTGGGTCCCTTTTTACATAGCACAAAAACCATCTACCTTGGATGACCTTGAAGAATCATTACGCACTCCGCTATGCCAGTCGTGCGGTATTGCGGCTAAACGGTACGACGTGGAGGGAGTCGGCGATGGTACCCTAAGATACGGCGATGCCGACTTCCTACAAAGTGCTGATAATAACTATGTTTCTCTGCAGTGGTTTGGCTGCAATTTTGAACGCACAGTTGTTTGCCTGCAGCCATCACCCATGTGCGCCAAACTACCCTAGCGTATCTCAACGTTGACTGTAGCGTTTGATATAGCAGCGTCACTATAGCGTCTGTGGCACTGTAGTCACTCTGGGAAATTGCTGTCTTTCTGCAACAAGAAGTAGGATCCTGGACCTCGGATATAGGCGGTACGGTCTGACCACCCTAACGACAGCTGAGTTTGTTGTTCTTACTTTTTCCAAAGACAGTTTGCAATCGTCCATAAGAGCAGTAACCTACATTATGAATTCACATCTAGGCTATATGACGTGACATTGTTGTGTAGTACCTTTGTTGGTCACTGATTCTTTCTGAGACTTTGGCGCTTTATAAATCATTTACTTACTTACTTACTTACTTACTTCATTGCTAAAGTATTACTGAGCGCCAATGAAAAAAAATACAAAAATTGGTCGATATTATGCAGCGTGACAAAATTCTAATAACAGACTTGTGAGTCTGATGCCGTTTCAAAGTTCGCGTAAACACAAAAAAGTTTGCATAAGATGCTTAAATTACACCAACCACGCAGACACACACACACACAAAGCTTCCAGCTCTGTGCACGGTCCCCGCGCAGACTTTGTGCAGTTGGGAATCGTTTGTGCAAGACAACTTTATTTTAGAGGTTTCCGTCGGCTAAAACGTACTTTGGTTTAGTGTTGGATAATCATAAACTCCGGCTGGGTCGAGAGTAGAGTACTCCGGGGTGCTGTCGTCGCGTGTGGCCGGGTTTATAGCAATGTACTGCGAGTCTTTTTGCCTTTCACGCGATACTACTCTACCGCTGTCTGCGGCTTGACTGCTGCGGAGTCTACGACAGACGACCACGACAACGACAACGAGGATGATGATGATGATGATCAGTAGCACTGCGACGCCGACCGATATGCCGATTATCAGAGGCAGGTTATCGACATCAGACTCTGACGTCGTGTAGCTGACACAGGAACAATGATAGTGGTCGTTGCCAATGCGCAACTGCAACAACAATTAAACAACTAAGTTTAATGACAATTAAATGACGAATAAAGTTGTATATAATAAACCGACAAAGTGACAGCTTTCCCTCCATACACATTACAAGGAAAACTGAAGTTATTTTTATGATGTATGTGTACATTGTGGCTTCAACTAACTGCTCATTGTTACGAAGACAAAATTTGTTTTTTACTGTTGCTGAGATTGGCTGCAAAGTACAAGTTCAATGTTCTGTATCATACACGGTAGCCTAAAAATGCTGGATGTTGATCCAAAATCCACAAAAGACTAGATCGCTGCCATGGGCGTTGGAACAGGGGGAGCAGAGGGAGCAGCTGCTCCCCCAACTTTTGGCACGGGACAGCAGGCCATAGCTCTTGCTCCCCCAAAAGTTTGAGCCTTTTGCACTGCGATGTTAGACTGAGTCGAATCGAATTAGACATCTTAAAGTTTTGCCGCTCCGTGGGAC
>Ga0209367_1004035_pt1 | contig 20132 bp, 9 predicted proteins | sample WorMetLIZISLAND2_FD_187412 | JGI IMG/M metagenome (GOLD analysis project Ga0209367, IMG submission 187412) | Marine gutless worms symbiont microbial communities from Max Planck institute for Marine Microbiology, Germany - Olavius geniculatus... ...
GCTGATAAAGTTAACTGAGCAAGATTGGTGCCATCAACCAACATTAATGTACATTGAAAATTAGTACACAGTAAAATCGTTCAAATTATTGGAAAAAATGTCTAATATGTTTTCCAATCTTTTTGACACTTACTGTAACTCATATTTTAACATTTAAGTTAAATACTTCAAAAATTTACCATTACACCTTCAGTCCATCTGCAGATATTGTATGTCTTGTGATATTTATTTTTTACAAAGTAGTGTAGCGACATAACAAGTGTGGTGTGCATGCCACTGTGTAGCAAATTTTTTTACAAAGTCCACTGGTAAAAAAAATTGTGAAAATAAATTAATATTAAGCGAAGATATGGACAAAGTGCAATAGCTTACTTTTTGGCCCACCCTGAAGTTCTATCCGTCGAATATGCTTTGCTCCGATATATTGCACCAGTGCGTAATAATCGCCAAATCTATATTTACATATATATTAGTAGTAAGCTTATTTGGTTGACAATACAATGTAGATACTAGTTACCGTATTCGTATCTGTTTACAAACTGGTAGTTCGTCAGTGACATTTTATCCTGATTTTTGCCGAATGCCGACGTGCTGGCACAAATACTATTACATTGGATTTATGTGTCAATACCGTGGCGACTAGCTATTGACCTAGTCGTGGTTCTGCAACAATGTACGGTCATCATTGCATCACAGCGAATTATGCAATATGCATACGGCCCCAAATTACGTGCATAGCACCGATCGATCGATGTACATTTAAAACATAATCTGCATGCTTCTGTTTCTCACTACAGTGTCGTTAATCACTCTGATTTTACATAATTACATAATTTGCTGCAGTTAAACTTTTGTATAATATGTACTCGTATAATGTGCAACAGCTGATACGCATTGGTTTATGAGCTAGTAATTATTTAGTCTGGAAATCTTCAGTCCCATTTTGGTGATGTCCGCTATTGACACAGTGTAGTGAGACAGCAGTAAAAAACCTGGACGGAAGTGCAGATATAAAAGTTTCATTTTATCGGCAGAACCGGGTGGCAGTAAAGTGCTATAAATGCACTGAACTCTACAGTGACCGTGCCGTAATTCGCATTACTTCCATTAAATGGCCTTTCACCCCCCCCCAAACGATGGAGACAATACTCCCAACTGACAGAGACTCAGAGCGAGGCGTCGAAGAGATAGGAATGTGAGGTGGGTCCCCACTTCCCACCCCTCGATAGTCGCAGTAGAGGGTTAACATTTTGCCATGTCATCCTAGCTCCCACAGCAAAATCCGCAGATTACATCCGCCCTCTTAAAATCGATGAAACCTAACTTGCTTCTTTCATCGCAGTTGCTGTCTGTCATTCGTCAGATTTCCGGTACCGGCGGTTCATATTTCAGCAAGGCAGTATTCGTAGCATATGCGCAATAAAACCACAGTAAAACCGCAGTAAGACTGCAATAAAATAACTGAAAGCACTGTTGCCGTCAACACCGTTTAGCCGATGATGAGTTTACGACAGAACAGAATATGGCGCTACAAAGTTACATAGTTGCAGTCTTTGCACAGAAATAGGCCTATCGCATTTCTTTTCAGGCATTCGCAGAATTAAAGGTAACTTAAAGGTAACCCATACTCGATATGAAGGTAGAGGTTAGAGCTGATCCCGGTCTCTGGGCAGCCCGCCCACAGGTGACATAGTCATAAACCTTGTGGTAGGCTGCCATTACTTTCCACCAGACCTGCGGTTACCTTCCCAGCCAGAGAGCGTCACCGCCCTTTGACCGGTAAAAATTTTACTGCTTGGGGAACAGAGGCACATGTGTGTAAACAACTTGCCCAAGGTCGCTGCCTGGCAGTGCACCGGGCGAGAAATCGAACCGGGGACCTCGCGGTCACCAGTCCGGCACGCTACCGCTGCACTACCAAATTACAAGCAAAATTACACTGGTGCAAATTGGAATACAACAAAATGAATTGTTTTATTACAGCTTTACTGTAGTTTTGGTGCAGATGCCCGAACACTTAAAATCAGTATACAAAGCACGTATTAATATACACGGTGTTTCATAAAAAGATTCTTTTTTTGATTTTTTCACCATCAGAACAGGGTAGTAACTAACAGCACCAGTTAAGACTAGCAAGCTTGTACCCGTGACACATTATGATGTTAGCGTTACATCACGACTAGCAAAGAATATTTAAACAACTGCCACATTTTGTTGAATATTTTGAATTAGTATTTCTTCAGCTACAACTGGTAAACATTTTGTGTAAACTGATTATTATTTGAGTGAATTATGAAAAAAAACAAAAAGGGATCCCTTTTTTATGAAACACCGTGTAGTTGTCAGATAAGTCGAGTAACGACGTCTTTAAAATGTGGTGGGACCAACGTACGCCGTCAAGTTTTCGCTTTGTTTTGTCAAATATAGACCGATTGTCAATTTTTTTACTGGCACTTTGTACAAACATATTTCACATCACGGCAGTCTTGAATATGCCACCGTATCTTAAATGCTACTATCCCTTCTCCTTTTTAATTCTATATGCCTGCTCTTCATGTCCAAATTTTGAAGAAAGTGGCTCAAACACAGCAGCTATAGCGCTATCTCACTGAGTCTCCGTACCTCAAAATAACACGTTCATAACGATGCCGCCAACTGCCAAATGATTTAATTTCTAGCGTATTTGCAGCTTATAAAATAAACCCTTATAATACCAAAGTGCTAATGGCACACAGACACGTGCGGAGGCCACTCCGACAGTCACTGTACTTACCGACTCGACGGCGAGCGCATTATGAGCGATGCCACTGCTATGGCGATCGGCTTTTTTACTGCCCGCACACAGGCGCAGCAGCTCACGCAATAAACTAGCTTCGCCATCAGACCGTCGACGTTACATCAAACGCTATAATTATCATCCAGCAAGCAACCATGATCAGTATTTCTGGGTTGCACAATAACTTTGCAGTTGTAGTTTTCTGCCATGAAATGCTGCAGTAAAATTTCGCTGACATTTTGCTATAACGCCGCAATAGCTTCGTAACTCGAACATCGGCAAATAGCTAGCGCAGTTGACGTATTACGTCAGAGACAAGTCCAGCCAACCAAGCGTGAGAAAGTCGGTTCACATTTGATGCTACGCATTTCACATGCGCATGCACATTAACATGAATACTTTAAACTGCTTATTGGTATTTTTATTTGTATTTGTAGACAAAATATTACATTGTTCAGCTCAATGTGACACTTAATTGTTGTTATGCTGCATTTGCCGATACAGCACGCAAGGTACAGTGAAAATTTTGTCTTTTTTGCCAGTAGATCTACATTGGAGAATTTTGGACATAATTCCCGGACATTTAAAAAGGAGAGGGGTTGTCATAATTACCTCGATGATAATGTTAATAATCATAGTCATAAATAAAAACTATTTTATTTAAATTTTAGACCACCGAATGCAAAGGCGATTTTGCTGAGATAAATTTCAAGAATTAGAACAAGATACGTGTAATCGTGTGACTAAACAAAAAAATGTAAAATGTTCTGTTCTAAAACATAGTATAATTTCCGCAGTACAGTTTGTTTTGCGCAACAACAGGTGACAGAAATACTGCAACAAAACCGATTTTTAAGCTTAACTGGTGGTGTGAGAAGGGCTCGTGCCCTCTGTGCCCTCGACGGGATGAGCCGGGCTGCGATTGAGGCAACAAGATAGCTGGGACTGACAAGTAGACGTCAGGTGTGCGTAGTTACTGTCGGCGTTGTGCAATGTACCTCTCAACACTCCTTCGCTCTTAGACACCTACTTGCCACGTAAAATGTGTTCAGGCGCTGCATTTTCACCCGAAAGAATTATGCGCCTTTAAATATGGATTTAATCTAACTCAGCCTGTCTAAATGTATTGTCATTTTAATTGAAAATATTGTGGTGGCGTTACTTGCAGTAGGGTTGCTAACTAGCTTTATTGCCTTGAGGTCAAATGCAGTTTGATTTACGGCTAAAGTAGCTTCAAAAAACCACATTTTCTATCAATAGTTAACCCGTCGAAAAAATATCAACGACTGCAGACTTCGTTGACGAAAATCAACGATATTCTTGCTATGATGTCGCTTACCACTGAACTAATGTTCCCGATACGTGTACGTTGTGCAGCGAATCAATAGCGTTTACCGATCACTGTTGCATAATGCTCGATAAGCTACGTCTAGCTAGGACACTATCTGACAACGTTGTTCTGACATTAAACACAAATCAACACAACATTCTATGTAGAAACGGTGCTAATTAGTCGACCAGCGTTCACAAGATGACTTGTTTTTGTCTACAAAGTATTATTTTTACTTTCTTGAGAATCAAAACTTACTACGAATCTACACGGTGTTTCATAAAAAGACCCTTTTTTGTTTATTTTTTTTTATAATTCACTCAAATGATGACCAATTTACACAACATTTGTACCAGTTGTAGCTGAAGAAATATTAATTTAAACTATTTCAACAAAACATGACAGTTGATTAAATATTCTTTGCTAGTCCTGACGTAATGCTGACGTCAAAATGTGTCACGGGCACAAACTGGATAGTCACAACCGGTGCTGTCAGTTGCTACCCTGCTCCAATAGTAAAAAATCTGGTTCATTCATGACAAACTGTTGAAGTTTTACAGTTATAGTTACAAAAACATGCAAAGCGATGGCATTTACGTGTCTGTGGGGATAGTTGGACTCTTACGCATTCGAGCAAGACAGTGCACTAGCACACCGAGCTTGCAAAATGGTTGCGTTTTTGGATCGCAAGAAGCCTGATTTCATGTGCCCATGTTGCTTAGTGCTGACACAATAAACATTTTTTATCAGTGAACCACATTAAGCTCACCATCGAAGCAGGGTAGCAATGACAGCACCAGTTGAGACTATCCAGCTTGTACCCGTGACACATTATGACGTCAGCATTACGTCAAAACTAACAAAAAATATTTAATCAACTGCCATATTTTGTTGCAATATTTTGAATTAGTATTTTTTCTGCTACAACTGGTACAAATTTTGTATACATTGATCATCATTTAAGTGAATTATGAAAAAACAAAAAAGTCCTTTTCTATGAAACACCGTGTACATGAAGCTATTGTAACAGTTACATAGATATGCTACAATTTCATTAAATATTTAGGCCTACTGATAATGTTTCGACAACTATAGACTTCGTCTTTCGTATCTAATCAGTATGCCAACGTTTGTCTGCTCCCACTGAGCAATTAAACACCAAAACTGCATTAAACCAGATATAGTTATTTTTCAATTATTATTATAACCACAGGTGGTACGGCTGTACAGTTATTGCAAAATTGCCGTTGTGGATTGTTTTTTTATCTTTTCCCACTTCGTTGCATATACGCAATTAATATCTAGAGAACCGTGTGTTGTAAAAATTATTTTCTATATGATAACTACTAGTGTCACGTTTAAAAATTACACAAATAATGCAAGCGCAACGTGCGTCATTTACTAGGTGTCCAAATTCACCCCTGGATATATGACAGCGCAGCAAAATGACGACAAAATTATACATTGTGTGTGCTAAATGCTAAAAGTCTATACAACTTGTGAAAATTTGTTATATTTTGCCAACGTCAACGGCAAATACAAAGTGGGGTTTTTACGCCGATTCTTTTCTAACAATCACTAGATTCCTTCTTACAACTGAACGCCAAAATGCGGCGAGTACATTAGGTCAGAAGTTAGTTGTCGCCGAGCGCCGGACAGTGAATATTTGCGGTCGATAAGTCGGACGATCACATTGCTCGTTGATGATGACGGCGCCAGTAAAGATTCGTCGCCGACCTCCGCCTGTTGACCGGCGTGTTCGGTGAACACAGAGCGACCAATGACCAATGGAGCGGCACTCGTCTTGCTGCACGGACTGTCGCCGTAGTCGACGCCCGCCGCCGCGGCGCCGACCGACGTTGCGTAGCCAGACGGCGCCGGGGACGGCTTACTGAGACGCCGGGATGCGGTCGCGACACGCTGATGACAGCCGACAAAGACGATTGCTGCGAGTAGCACCACGACCACGACCCCCGTCACGACACAGACACCCACGACTGCCCCGACGTTCTGCTCCGACATCATTAAACGACTTCCGTCGATGCCAGAGGCTTCGCTAAGTCTATCCACACGGACGGGTGGTGTGGCGCGGTCCATCGTCCTGGGACCGTCGCCAAACTCCAGGACCAGCTCGGAGAATGTTTTCAGAGAGCTGCTACCGCCATCCACCGCTACCAGCGTCAGTCTGAAGGTGGCGTTGACTGATCCTGGCGTCACCTCAAAGCTCCGGTCGGCGTAGATGTCCCCGCTGCTGGTGTTAATGCGAAAGTAATGTTCACGACGTCGTGTCGACTGGACGTCGTTCTGACGCTCGCCATCGCCGCCGCTCACGATCGAGTACGTAACACGACCGTTCGGTCCGTCGTCTGCGTCCGTTGCGTGGACGGTTGTCAGACGACGTCCGCGACGTACGTAGCCTCCGGATGTAGAGACCCTCGCCGTGCGGTTGCGCGCGACCGGAAACACAAACACTGGCGGGTGATCGTTGACGTCATCGACTGTGATGACGACGGTGGCGGTGCTGACGAGCGATTGGTCCGCGTTATCGCGTGCAGTCGCTAGCAGTCGGTAGGTGTCGCACTGCTCGCGATCCAGTCGGCGCTTGGTCGTCAGCAGACCGGTGTCTGCGTTCAGAGCAAACAGCGACGCCGACTGCCGGTCGTCGTGGATTAGCTCGTAGCGGAAACGGTTGTTTGGCGGGAGGTCTGCGTCATGAGCTCGAATGCTGCCGACCTCTGTGCCGGCAGGACGGCGCTCGGCCACGTTGAAGGTGTAAAGAGCTTTGTGGGTGAAGACTGGTTTCTCATCGTTCACGTCGACTACGTTGACGACAACGCGCGCTGTTGCCGTCAGTGCCCCGGGCGTGCCGCCATCCACTGCGTAGACGTTGAACTTGTGCCTGGGCGACTGTTCACGGTTCAGACTGACGAGCGCTGTCAGCACACCGGTCGACGCATCCACGGCAAACATGGACGCCGACAACGAGTCGTTGGATATTCGGTACTCGACGACGGAATCGACGTCGACGTCTTTGGCATTCAGCTGCGTCAACACGGCGCCGGGCTGATTGTTTTCATTGATGCTGACGGTGTACGTGGACCGTGAGAATACGGGTCTGTTATCATTCATGTCCAGCACGTCGATGGTCAGCTCTCTGGTCGTGATTAGCGCCGGAGTGCCAAAGTCTTCACACGCCAGCGTCAGGTAGAACTTGTCCCGTCGTTCGCGGTCCGGCAGCGCAGCCACGCCCGCAGTGACGACATGGAACTCACCGCCGCTGGCGCTCGATATTCGCTTCAGCCGGAAGCGAGAGTCGTCAACGGAGCAGTTGAATCGACCTCCGGCGCCTCGATCAGGGTCACGGACGATCACGTGCGCGACAAACGTTCCCGGAGGCGCGTTCTCGGTCACGTGACGTCGTTCTGTGTCACGTGACATCGTTCTCGGTCACGTGGGCCACGTCGGTGTCGGAGTCGTAGAGCGTGTTGACAACGAGTGATGGTGGACTGTCGTTTACGTCGTCGACCACCACGGCGACCGTCGCTTCCGCCGTCCGCGGTTTCACTCCGTGATCCGCCGCCACCACGATCAAATGGCAGACGGGCGTAGTCTCATGGTCGACGACGCCGACGACGTACAGCTCTCCCGTCACGTTGTTTACAGCGAACGTGGATCCGTAGGCCGCACGCGTGCTCGGGGCCAGCTGGTAGCTGACGCGACCGTTGTCACCGAGGTCAGGGTCGTGAGCCGTCAGACGCAAGACGATACTAAAGAGAGGAGCGTTCTCTCGGACGCGAGCCTCAAAGTGCGAGCCGCCGTCGAACTCAGGGGCGTTGTCGTTGGCGTGGAACACTGGCACGAACCACTCAGTACGAGGTTCTCAGTTCCAATCCGCCTACAACACCATCATCATCATCATCATCATCATCCTTCTCCGGGTTGTCGTTGGCGTCAAGCACTACGACGGACACGTCGAGGCTGCCTGTCTGTGCCGGAATGCCACCGTCCACCGCGATCACAGTCAGACGGTGCAAGTCGCCGCCAGGACGGTCACGGTCCAGATGGCGTGCAAGCACCAGACGCACCTCAATCGACCCGTCCAACTTCTCATCCACCTGTTCACATAACGCCCAGCAGCATTGATAATACTGACAACAGCGAAATCGCTGAACGGTGCTGGCCCCTGGCGAATCATAAATAGTCAAGTGCAAGTTTTGGCTGGGGATTAATCCACCCATTATTATATCCTTTCACTTGGTGTCAAAAACCCGCATCTAACTCGCTGTGTCATTAGATCGCGCAAGTGTAGGCCTACGAATGTCATAGACGACAGGCAGATGACAGACTTTGCTACGGAGAAATGGGTAGCTATAGGCGAAATCGCTTACATCTGGGCTAACTTTCTTTCATTTCAATGGCTATATTACATCGCCTATGACAGTAAAATACAGACATAGATTAAACTACAGACAGTAGGTACCTCAGACGTGAACAATCCTCACCGTGGAAAATGTTGAGTGGATATATTATAATAATGCAGCAATTTTTTCCAACGGTAAACTGCAATACATATCGGTAGGCCTGCTAACCATCCGCAGAGATATGGCAGTGGCATAGATAGCATTTCCGGAAAACGATACGGCAAATGAGTAGGCAAAATACGAGGGAGAAACCAGAAAAGCAAAAAGGCTTTGCGGGTGTTCACCACGCGTTAGATCATAGGCCTATAAGACCCATGCAATTAGCTCTCTACTTCATCTCTTAGATCTGATGACAACCTGCTGCAGTCTTAATAACCGACCAATCTCCTCGCGACGTTGAACTAAGTACTGATGGCGTTTAATCCGATGCTTCAAAAATATTTTCTGAAGTATTCCGTGCAACCTAATACTACTATATTATGCCATTTTGGACAGAAAAACAGTAGCCTATGTAGTAACTTTCTTAGCTACGTCACTGTAACCGTACAATGTTTGTATTTTTACTTTTTTCATACTCTATTTTTGGCAATGGCTTTGCTGTTATGATATAGTCCTTAGTATTATTATCATCATGATTATGATTATAACACTTACTATGACTATGATGGCGATGATAGTAATATTAATAATAATAATAATAATAACAGTTATTATTGTTGTTATTTTTTTACCTTTTGTAGGAGTTTCCGAAAAAGAAAAAAACTGACAAAGTTACAAAGTTATAATTCTACTGGCCACTGGTCTGAGCGGTTCTCTTTAGTAAAACTCGTACAAATAATAGCGGTTGTAACAATGAAAAAAAACTGATATCTTCTGCAACAAAAAGCTGCCCTCAGGATTATTATTGAAAATCTTTAAGATTTTTTCGATCACGTTCGGTTAAGAACGAGTATGCCCCAGTATTTATGGGTATAAGGATTAAAGGGCTGTTATTGCTAAGAGAGTTGGTAGTGGGGCGTAGCGGTAACGGGCTGGGTTAGTACTTGGATGGGTGACTGCCTGCGGGCAGGTAAGCCATCTCGGCATGTAACCAGCTGCCTAGGTCAACTCAGCCTTTCACTCGTCCGTAAGTAAGTAAATCGAGTACCGGTCTATCTGGCTAAGGTTAAGGCAGGACGCGTTTACCTGTGTCGGGTGGCAGGTAACACTGTGTGATCCTATATGGCAGGTGACGCTCCGTAGCTCTGAGATGGGTTTCCTATGAAGAGCTATCGCATTTTAACCAAACCTCCGTTTACCTTAATCTGAAACAGATCTGAGTCCTGGTTGCTGTCGCTCGGCTGCTGGATGAGATATTGTTGAACGGACAGCGGCAAGGAGTCTTCATCCTGAGCAGTCGGAATAACGATGCTTGTCGTTCCCACCTGTGAAGATTCGCTCAACTCATGGATGATCTCTGCTGGCCTGAACACAGGTCTATGGTCGTTCACGTCTCGTATCTCTATACTCACCTACAGACGTCACAGTCACAGGTAGCAGTAACAGTTGAAGTTGAAGTTAAAAGCAGATAGATAGCAGATGCGTAGTACCTTGAAACCTAAAATAAGAAACAGAGGTGCTTAGAGTGCAACGGGAAAGAAACGCCAGTTTTCTCAATTCCGCAATTTGGGAAAAACGTTTCGTTTCCTTGCCTCTCGTGGCATAAAAAGACGCCATAAAAGACTACAATGGCTTTTAAAATATTAAAATCAGCTCAAAACACTAGCAATCGCAAAGCAGTGTAGCCGAAGCGTTTAAGGGGCAATTTTTGATTATGTCAGTGGCAAATTGCATACAATCAAGGTATGTTTTATGATGTGAAGGCCCCCTACGCGTGACGGTAGTGTGGTGGCGCGGCGTCGAAACAGTGGCGCCAAAGTGTAATGTTCCGTTTTATAACATGACCTGCTTCGTTGCCGATTCTGACGCACGGCGCTGATGCTAAATAAAATTTTAATGCAAAAAACATATAAAATGTGAGGATGTACGACGCCGGTGTTTCGCGACTGTGGTTGGAACGTCATCATTGTTCATGGTCGCCCTAAGAACAGATATCTCGCCGGCAGCATATACCTTAACGACACGCCAACGACTTGGCAGCAGTCACACAGAATGGTCAACGTAAAAGAACAAATCTATGATTTTTGCCGGCCTAACGCTATAACAATATAGTTAGTTAACCGGGTGTCTTCCTCCGCACTAGTGTGACCCGGCAAACAATCAATCAATCAAAACGCATTTATATAAAGCCGTATGTCGCGAAAAATCAGCGGGCGCATTGGCACGCATGTATGTAGCAATAGCAGCAGTTCTTTACTTACTTTTAGAATGCTGAAGTATTGGACCGGTTGCACGGCGACGTCCTGCTGAACGCGACATATTTCCTCATCCGGTCGGCAGATGACGTCACGGTCCACGCGACCGGAAACGAACAGCCAGCCGGTCGACTCGTCCAGTCCAATGTAGTCCGGAGCAGGCGACAGGAAGCGGAAGCGGAGAGATCCGGCCACTTCCGGTGGATACTGGTCGTTGAGTCCGGCGTCGGGCGCCAGGTGGCCGATGGACGTGCCGACGTCACACTCCTCGTCGATGACGTAGACGAGGTCACGTTGTACGGCCGCGCTATATCCGGTACTCAGTAGACAGAGCAGTGCGACGGCGGCTATGCACGTGTGACGGTGTTGTCGCTGCATGACCCTGCAAAGACGCATCTCAGCTGAAATCAGCGTCGGCAATTTACAAATATTGTTTTTTTTATATTTTAAATAGCAACATAAGCTTCAAAACCGGCAGTATACAGTGTGAGTCAAAAAATTGTACTCACTAAAGTTTTTTTAACTTTATTTTTTAAAAACCGAAAATTAATAAGCCATATCTTACACGCATATTTGGCGTTGAAATCTACGCAAAGTTGCAAAATTTTATTCAATTATTCCTAAATATTATGAAGTTATGAAACTTCGTAATTTGGCGTAGATTTAAACGCAAAATGTGCGTGTGAAATATGGCTTTAAAATTTTCAGTCTTTAAAAAGTAAAGTTCAAAAAGCACTAGAAAGTATTTTTGACTTACACTTTACATCTAACAAATTCTCATTAATAAATAACATGCATTACACGGATGTTTATAAGTAACTGCTGTAATCAAATTTTCATCACGACATTATATAGGTTATATCGCTAGTGCAGTGTTCGGCACCTTACTGCGATCAACGTAACTTCACCAATAAACGGCAGCAAACAGTAAAAAATAAAAAGCTATGAGTACAGAATAAAACATAAACAATGGAATGTTTGCTAATTGTGGTTGTTAAAAAATACATTTATCAATTTACTGTTTGCTTTAAAGTTACGTTTTGGTTGTTAATATTTCGAATAAAATAAGCCCCAACACAAAAATCACTGTAACCACTTTGATGTATAAGTCATTTGATTCGCATTTTAACAAAAACTAACACAAAATTCAAGAAAAAGAACTTTTTAAAAATTTTTGTTAAAAATTAAACGTTTCGTTTGGAAAACTAACGCCGATCATGTAATCATTAAAGAGTGTAAAGTTGCATTTGTGAGAATTTCAGCTGTTCCATCTTCTATCCCGTTAAAAAGTATATTCGTAAATTAGTCGGTTACTCAGGTAGAAACGACTTCAAAAGAGAATATTGTGTGTTTGTCGCTGGGTTATTAAACATAATTACCGGCGGGCGGGCTGGTAAATATGTTTGATCGCTGATGTGGAAATAATAGAAAGTGGGTTTCTGCAGCTGCGTCCGTCCGTGGACTGTGCCGTATTCATCCTTCGAATGGATTGTCTTCCGTGCTTTTGATGTCGTCAGCGGACCCCACGCAACAGCAAAACCGCACAACAACTGGGACACAGCTTCCGTCTAGGGACATCTGGGTAGCTGTCCGTGATCTCTGAATTAGGACAGTCTGGTAGCTTACTTAGCTGTGGACGAGGCCTGCTCGGGAAAGCAGTTTAGCGATGTTTCTGTGAAACAGCGACGCTTAAAAGCAGCAGCATCACTGACTCTAGCATTTCCAGCAGCAGCAATGATGCTTCCTATTGCAATGTTCAATCATAGAGAAAGAAATAAACATCGTATTACAAACTAGAAAGCAGTTATAGCCCGCAGGTACCTTCGCCAAGGCAAAGCTATTCGCCAGGTGGCGTCACCATCTTTGCTTTGCCAGCGGTTTTTTTATGCCCCCTTTAATGCAATGGTAACAAAAAATTCAAAGTGATCCAGAATCCAGGATTCCTACCGGATCACGTCTAAAATTGAATCACTGGTAGTTTATGCCATGCCCAATATACCCTCAAAATTTCAGAAAGATCAGTCCATAACTTTTTGAGTTATCTTGCTGACTCACAGACAAACAAACAAACAAACAAAAACCGGCGGAGGTAACTAAAATGCGCAAAGTTGACAGGTTAAGATTGAGTCACAGGACGGGTAAAAGTATATACGTTTTAGTTCGCTTGCTAAACGGTGCGTCTTTGACATTATTGTTATTTCAGTGTCATCTAGGACAAAGTTTAACATATCCATAGCAGTGAGAAAAGCACGAGCAGAAACTTCACATTTGTCTTTCGAGTTATTGTACATTTTTTCAGTTATTCTTCACTTTCAGGATACATTCTATGTCATTCTTATTAACGGTATTTCAAAACTTTAATTCAGTGGTTGCTAGCCAGAACAGGCAAAACGGGTCGCTTAAAGAAGACGAGGAGACTGGGGAGAAAAATGTTTGAAAACACTTAGAAAGATGAGTTGATACAACACGAAATAAAGCTAAAATAAGCTTCTCTCCATTTTTCTATTTTATGCGCGATTATTAGTTTTTTTAACACGTATGTACGGCTGTAGCTTGTTCGGATGTCATTTTGTATTTTTACGCTACGGTTTGACAATAATGTTTTATAAAAGAAAAATTTGATTTGATTTTTGCTAACAGTAACATCCGCACTCACCGTGTTTGTTTTTTTGGAGGCAAGACTCTTTATACTCAGGCCTGCAGACTCCGACATAAAGTATGTATAAATCTTATAATAAATTAGTAATTAAATTTCTAAACAAAAAAAAACTAACAGCATGACTAATTCGCCAAGTTATGTCCAGTGATTTAGCTGATAAGTTGTTCACTTTAATTAAGCAACTAATAGAAACGATTAAAGTGTTTATGGTAACATGAGCGAGCATCATTGCGCAGACGCTGTACAGTCACCAACGGGAGAGATACGAGATGCAAAAGAAACAGATAATTTTCGGACGAGACCAGAACTCATCCGGGGAAGGTGCGAAGGTAACGTGTTCAGACAGACTGTTCCAGACACCGAAAAAGGTCGGTCGCCGACAGTAGGCAGTCGGCTGCGGCTGACGATCAGTGATGAAGAGAAGCTGGAACGCAGTCGCTAACGAGCCTCGATATTTGCCACCTGACAAAGCTCGCCAATGTCACCCATTTGACCGTCAAGTACCAAACAGTCTGCGTCTACGTCGCGCCTACAGCGCCAGTTTGGATACGTCTGCATGTGCGTTCCAGATAAACCGGCATTGTAGTCGAATCTCTGCGGTCAGCCGCTTCATTAATGTCCAGTGCCTATCTATCGAACACACGAAAATAATTTCCTTATCGCACTGCCCCGTCTTAGAGGTTCCACTTGTGTCGCTGACGTCACTTCCGGGTAGTGGCGGATGCAGAAAGTTTACAGCTTTTGTCGGGACTTGTACCTCGACAATGCACTGTCTGATTGGATCGCCAAATCAACCGGCTTCACGGCATATTTTATTCTTTCGTTTGATATCAATACATTCTGTTTTGCGTGCTGTATTTCTCAGTTAAACATGAACAATCGAAAAAAAGTTGCAGTTTTGTTTTGCTATCGTCAAGTGACTCGCGCTTATAGACAATAAAAAATAATAGGTCCCCAAGAATAATCAATAAGAAAAACAATAGTCAGAATTTGTGTTTATCATTTATGTTATAATGTTGCCAATTACAGTGTATCGCAGAACGGTCGAAAGCGTTTCTTTGAATTGTCTTCACTATTCGACACATATCATGCTGGGATCTAAACAAATTTTTTAAAATACTGCACAATATCATATATATAACAAAGCGACATAATTTATAATAATTAATTTTAAAAACAGCAATACTCGCAAAAAGTTTAGTTTAAAATAGCAGTATTTATAAAAAAATAAAATATTTATAAATGTACTGATTGTTTAATTTTTACTATAATTTGTGTTAACTTCATACTCTACTCTTTGCTAGAATTTAAAATAATACTGGAAGGTATAGTGTAATACCCGCAATATGTTAGACTTTGAAGTGAGGCAGACAAACAGTTGATATTTGCACCGAAGAAAGGACGTATTCGCGATTCGCCAAAAAATATCATTATACTGTAAAGTATAATATGTACTGTCACACAGCAGGAAGGAACATTGGACTGAATAATTTAAGTTCCATGTAAACGCATAGATGCATCACCGTCTCCGAAGCAATAAAGTGCAGGTCTAGTCCGCCTTCAGTGCCCATTAGTAAATGAAAAGCAATGCACACATGCCAACGATTGGAACCAGCGTAAACTTTGATCTACACGAACATTTTAAGTGCTAGACAGCCGACTCGAAAACTGTCATCTGCGCGAAGCTGGTAGTTGAAATAAGGCCAGGGGCTCATAAGGACAAGGATAGTATACAGCACCGCAAGTTAGCTTAACGTGTTAACGATATACTGAAAGCATACTCAATGTATTTAGGCCTAAATAAAAAATAACACAAGAATAACAAAATTGAAATTAATTAAAACATAATTCAACGTATACGTGGCATCGTCTTTAGAATGAAAGAAGTCATTTACAGCTGATGGCGACTACAATCTTTGCTGCATCTGGATTACCGTCGGATCAGATGTTACAATCGATGTTCAGATCACTGAGAATGCATTATTAGTTTGGAGATGCTTGATTATACGCAATCCACCTGCTTCTGGCATGCGGCTCCTCTACATGGGCCATCGAAGAGCTTCATTCGGCATGAAAAATATTTATAATACATTTGACCCGTTGCTTACAGGGTGAATTAACGTAATCATATTTTTATTTTGTTTTTATATGTCGCGCACACACTTTTGTACTGTTATGGTTTAGAGACTTAACATCCAAAACCGTGTGCCACATTTTTGCACATTATGCGTTATACAAATTTACGACCTTTATTTTTATTATGCGGCCGTCCTCCAAGCTGCATCACGAGTCTTGCTTTGCTGTCCGTCTGTCTGTCTCTCCGTTTGTTTCGTACGCGCTCAGAACTCTAAAAAATAATAAAAACACAATTAATGTAAACTAATTGTTTTTTTTTATTTTTAAATTGTTGTACAGGGTAAGTCTAAAAAGTTTACTTCTTAAATGTTTTTAAAACTTATTTTTTAGAACTACATTTTAGCAACATTTTACATAAAAATTTAGAAAAAAATTCTGGGTAAGCGCGCATAATATGGCATACCTTTATCAAATTTAAGAATAATTAAATGAAACTCTGTGAAATGGCGTACATTTTAACGCCAAATACGCACGTAAAATAGGGCTTAAAATTTTTCAATCTTTAAAAAATGAAGTTCAACGAACTTTAGGGATGGGTAAAATTTTCCGACTCACACTGTAGATCTCTCAGATAAACCGGGTAAACTTTATCGTCATCAGCATCACCATTATCATTATGATACACTGTATAACTACTATTATAACTAATGTCGTATTCATTATTATTAATACAGAAAACGCGAAAAAACGCTGCAAAAAACTGCAAGCAAACAGCGAAACTGGCTCTAGATAATCCGAGATAACTGAAGTTACTTAGCGTGAAGCGAGTACTTCTGCGTACACAATGAGATTAACAATCCGCTTAGTCGCTGTCGTCAAAACGCCTCACATAACGAACTTATATTAATCTTACCATTAATCTTAAACCATTACGCAGTACAACAACATTCACAGCATTAAGCTACATAAAGCCGTGCTATTGCGAGAAAACGGCGCGATGCTGCAACCGTGTTGATGAAACATAAGCAGAAGCACTGAATGCATCCACGATCTATACATTTCTGCCCTGATAGTGTAGCCTAGGTCTACGTTAATTAAAATTTTTTTTTTGAGTCTGATAGATGACGGATCATTCAGCCAGTCAATGACAATCAAAGCGCGTATGTCGCAAAAGAATTATATCGAAAACGCGTATGTATAGACCTGTAGATAATGTAATTTTAGTTAGTGAACAATAGCTTGCTTGCTTAGTTTACATATTGCATCATCGGATTATATACGCGTAAGTTTCTTCTTTATTTTATGTTTTTCTTTATTTTATGCTTCTTTGTTCTTTGAACAAATAAAAGCACGCGCAAGTAGCGAACAAAATAAAATTAGTAGAGGTTACGATTAAAAATTTCTTTACAGTTTGGATAGTAAAAATAACTGAACGTTTTTAACCAGTAACTTCGTTGCTGTTAAGCTGCTGTTGACGATTTATAATGCAGAAATTGCAAACCATAAGCGTTCCGTTGCGCGAATAGTAGAAGTCTGCTTTCTCGAACGCTTCCTGTTCTGTTTAGCTACGGCACAAAGGCGCGCCGCAGAGCATGTAATCCGGTTTACAATGGCTGTAATCACGACGACGTGGGTCAATCTCCGGACCAGCATCAATGGACCAAGGCGAAAACGGTAGCGTGGCGACGGCTTTACGGCCGTGTTGACACAGGCGACGTACCGAGTCGTGGTCGAAACTTTTCCGATTAGCGACGAACGGACGACAATTCCCGACGGACGTCGTCGTCGTCGTCGGCGAGTCCGTGACGACGCGGCGGCGACTCAATTTCGATCGGAAGTCGCGTTTTCTTCGGCGGCGGCGACGACGAACGCAATTTCGCCGTTGACAGAGCAACGAGGGCGACAGAAGGGCGACGGAGCGCGTCCAACTAGCGAGCCGAGCGGGCGCTCGTCAGGTCGACACGACAATGCACGCCGCACTGAGTCGTAGTAGTCGTCGTCGTCACTACACGGTCGTATCAATCATCCCGCTTCGCAGATAGCTAGCCGCACACACACAAACCGCTGACAGTAGATCCAGTCCACCCCACGAGCCAGTGCCAGTGTGTGGACCGTGGACCCACCGTAGTGGTCACTAACGCGATGAGCTGGGATTTCGCTTTGATGTCGGCGCAAATTACGACGTGGGGCCTTACGTTTAGGACGCTTGGTCCCAGGTGTGCCTCCGCTCACTGGAACTATATAGAACGCACCGGTACTTCAGCACAGCTGGCCAATTCGTCACCGGACGGTTCTACGCCTCCGGTGTAGCTATGGCGTTGGCGTTAGTGTAGAATTATCCAGTGTAATGTGATTAACAAAAGCCGCTTGCATTGAATTAGCAGGAAAATCAGTTTAACGTGCAATCAGTGTAGGCTCTCTCTGCATGAGTGTGACCGTTCGCCGAATATCCATCTGCTTGTGCTCTTACGTTTACCGTTGCAACGAACGCGTTGCACTCGTCATTGAAATGATATGGTTATGCTGGACGATATTATACCACAGTACTGTTGTACTGGAAGACGCCGTGATCAGGTTTTAAGATTAAGATCAGCGTCGATGCAGTGAAGTTCACCGAGTACGTAAACATTAAGTTTTAGACGAGGTAGAGAGAAATTTGGTTAGAGACCTAAAAGTGCGGTTGGTCAAAAATTAAGCCAAACGTTCGAGCTATATAGTCCGGAGTTAGAAACCGCGTATTTATGTTGTGGTAATTATTGTTAAACGAGTCTATTGAGTTTTGGCGTATAGCTTAGATCACATATAACACTTGCGGAAGCGTGTCTAATACCCCGTTTACACTAGGAAGCATGCACGAAGCACACGCATTCAATATACACGTGCACGGCGTGTGCTCTAAGTGTGCTTCATGTATGCTTCCTCGTGTAAACTGGGTATAAATCGCGTCTGGCCGTCAGTTTATTCTATGCCAAGACGCTCGTCCCTACTGCGTTAGACGCTCGTGTGCGGTCCGTGCGCGGATGGCGAGGAGCAAGTGGAGAGAACTCAGAACTGGCGTGTTGACTGTCTGCGAGTTAATCCCAAGTCCGGCGCCTTGCAGACCTATTGATGAATGTGCCGCAAACCCTGACTACAATCAATCAGGCCTGGTAGGCGTAATCGCGAGCAAATCAACAAATGGCCGACAGCCGCCGCCGCCGCGCGTTACCGCACAATATCTGCCATCGACCACCGTCAGAGCTTACATTCATTAATTGTGCCAACGTGTATGTTCTCGGACATGTTTGACAGCTGTTCTGATAAGCTGTTATTTAAAACAAAAAAAAACGGAATAGTTAGTTATGCCTGCATCTGATATAATACTTTACATTTTGTTGTAGAAAAAATGTATGCTACTTGATTGTGAAGTATATTCTTCAACTAATTCTGCTACAAGCATTCTGAATTTTGTCGCGAGTCGACAAATCTGAAACAAATGACGTAATTATTAAGCTATTTCGAATATCAATTCAACTCAGAAGTATTTAACATAATATCAGGTATTGGTGTAAGCAATTTTTGGAGTGCTTTGTCTTGTTTTGCTCTTTTAGTATTTGTAAACTAGGCTAGAATGTGAAAATATGCTAAACAGTTTGGCATAAATATTTTGTGTTTTGCACGTCGTTAAGCTAATTTAATACATGGCCTAACTTCTGAACCACTAAGTAGGCCTACGGCAGTAATGAAGATGTCTGAATTCTAAGTATACGTTTTATCACGATCAAAAGTGTTTATGTACTATTATGCGAATGTATCGAGGCATAATAAACTCTGACCCTGGTAAAAAGACTCGAGACCTTTAGAACATCACTCTTGACTGGAGTGAGATTATTGACGGTTACATAAACCTGCAAACAAGATAGTAAAAAAACAGTAGGCTACAAAATAAATGTGCATTTGTTTTTTTCATTTGTAGAATAAACGTTCTCCCTGGCCGTTTTAACCCAAAACGTTTTCTGTCGGACATCTCCCCCGCCCGTTTTCGATGACCTATGCCAGTATTTCTCCAAACGCATATTGGAAATCAAAGAACATCGTCGTTAAGCTAATTTAACCTCGGTTACAAAATTACGATTTATTTGATAAAAAATAATTTGTTTGCATCGGCAGACTAACGCCATTTTATGGAAATGATACGTGCGTGAGTAAACGAAAATTGCAAATAGGCCTATAGGGTACAGCGCAGCTACATGCAACACCTTTAAATGTATCTAACAAGAAAGAAAACACAAATACCAAAAAGGTGTCACGTCTTGGCCGAGCTTGTATAATCAACCGCAAAAAAATCACAACAAACTAAAAATGTGGAGCAAAGCCCAACGTGAGTCCGCCCGGCGCCTTAAGTCCGATGGGGGGGGGGAAATTCATAGGGATGAAATTCCCCCCCCGTGGCAAAGTCACGTGGTCTGAAGTCAAGTACATTAGCATGCGCAGAATGCGCACTGCCGAATTAGGGTAGGTCAACATTAGCCGCGTG
>Ga0209367_1004038_pt1 | contig 20130 bp, 7 predicted proteins | sample WorMetLIZISLAND2_FD_187412 | JGI IMG/M metagenome (GOLD analysis project Ga0209367, IMG submission 187412) | Marine gutless worms symbiont microbial communities from Max Planck institute for Marine Microbiology, Germany - Olavius geniculatus... ...
AACATTAGTTTATACACTTGTTAACGGCAACATTTAAGGACTTGCACATCGAAAACAGCAAAAATTACAAAAGGTGATATTATTCAGCAGCACATTGACACACAGTCAGTGTGATGCGGGCAATATCACCTTTTGTAATTTTTGCTGTTTTCGATGTGCAAGTCCTTAAATGTTGCCGTTAACAAGTGTATAAACTGACGTTTTGTACATTTATCTACAGTAATGATTAGTCACGAACAGATGCAAGCGGCAAAGACGAGTATAAGTCTCTGTATACAGAAAGACGGCTTGCTGGCTAACCGGCCGCAAACGTTGATGATAACGATGATGGACCTGTTACAGCAGCTGTCACTGAAACAGAGATATCGGAGCCAAGTGCCAACATGTATGCGGCTGTCTGTCCAGTTGCCGACGGTCTCAGGCACTGAAAGTAAACTAGGCTTAATTTGCAGTCGGCGCTGGAGCCACCCGACGTTCCTGAGCTGGTTGGCGCGTAATCCGCCACCCGCAAGAAAACACGTATGCGCTAGACACGTGTAATTTTCTTCAGGTTTCGATGTCCCGTGACCTTGATCGTTGACCCCTTGAACTAAAATTCGCACACCCGTTACTCCTGTCTTGTAAACGTCACACCGATTTCGATATCTTTACGCATTTTGTTTTTGCTTTCGATATAATTGCACTAACGATTTTAAACGTTATTTAAAACCATCCCGCTTGCGGTATATATTAACTGTTACAGTGCAGCACATTAAAAACTTTTAGCGCCAGCACTTTATATTCTACAAATATATTGCTGTAATGCACTGTACTGTAGAGTAGACGGACAGACAGAGAGACGGACAGGCATCACGCCTAATGCGGCCTATATGAGGGCTGCACAATAGTCCGCTATGCAACTCGCCGGTTTCCTGGTGCCCAAGAACTCTTCTGTTACCAGATCCATCATCACTAGCATTGCCGCGTGTCGGCTTCCGATGCATCATTCTGCACGTTGTCAACGCTCGAAGCCTCACATCAGCAGCCTGTCCTGTCGCTGAATCAACTCGCTCGTCAGAGACACGGCTTTAGTCCTAAAAAGAAAAACTGGGGCGATGGCTGGGATTCAGTGGCGCTTATGGCAATCTTTTGCTCCAACTTCTGCATGTTTTGCGCTTTGTTTTAAACTGCAAATTTTGCAATAAATACAGTAATACATAAAATTATACGCTGAACATTACTGTGCCTAAATTTGTAGCTTTCTCAGATGAAGAAACTACTGTAACGGAAAATTACAGAGAAAGAGACAGAGAATTAACACCAACGTTTTAAAGACAACTATACCACCGTAGCTGGTTATTACACGAATTTTAACGAAATGATAAAAGGAAGCGCAAGCGTTCCCTTCCTGAAGAAAAGCTCGTAAAGGTGTCGCCACATCTCAGGCCCCACTGCACGTGTCTGCATTCCTTGTCATGGACGCTGTCATCTCCAGTTATTTTCGTCGCTGGAAGATGCGACGAAGACGTCCAATATAAACGATCTTCGGCCGGTGTCCGACCTGCGGCGCCGAGCTTTCTGTGATAAAGCTTTCTCTCCCGAGAATTGTTTATAGAGAGAGATTCGTGGATCAGTGTGATAAGCCACAGACTATATACCGTGATGATAGTCTATATATAGGATGGTCCAGAAATGCAAATATCAATCAACGTTTTGCTATGCTGCTAGCTGACATAATCAACGGACAAAAGTAATCTAAAAGATACCCACTCCACCTTACACGCTTTTGTACATTACCTTATAAATAATATCGCTGTATTTTGCATACCGGTAGCAATATTTCATAACAAAATGTCGCAAAGCGTGTAAGGTGTAGTGGGCTCTCTAAACATCATTTTATTACGAATATATCTTTTTGCGACTAAACGAAACAGTGAATGAATATTTGACGCAGCATGCACAAAGTTACGAATAAAACTCAGTGGTTTACATTATTGACCATCCTGTAGGAGTCGAGTCAGTCCCCACAGATAAGTCAGTATATAGCCAGCAAGCAGAAGAAGCGAATGATTCGATTGACCCGGCACCGTGTATAACTACAGATTCAATGCTATCTCGTATCTCTTCCACTGAACATATATACAACGAACGCGACTTCATGCATTGCACTGTTTGTTGCTATGCAAAACAATGGAAATGATTCATATTCAACGTTATATCACCGACAGCATCATCAACAGAAACTCAGAATATCCACCGCTGCCTTTAAATCTTCTCCATTTTCTGAATAAAAGCGTTCGGCTAGACTACACAGATGCGTGCTGCCCTTCTTAGGCGGCATCGCTAAAAGCGATTGCGCCTATTGCGACAGACGTTAAGCTGGCATGTCTGTCCGTCTCGCTGTGAGTCCGTCTGTCACACTCGTGATCTTTGCTAAAATGTTGGACAAAATGTGATACCAGTTGACGAAGACACTCATGTGGCCCCCAAGTAGCACTGTATTCGACAGGGATCGCCGGTCCACTCACAAGAAGGGAAAATGTGATATAGAACCCCCAAACAAAATGCATTACAAATAGCCGATCAACCGACATATTTAGCTCGTCGACAACGATGTCGAATATCTACGGCCATTGCCTGTAAATTTTATATTTTTAGTGTGATCAATTTGAAATAATCCTGAGTAATATGCTTCGTCGATGTTGGCGAATTAGTCTGCAGTAATTACAGTGTTAATTAAAAATGCAAAAATAGTGCACCGACTGACCTTCTGTTGTCGCTGCTGATGAGCGAATCGTCCTTGAGCCACTGTATCTGCGGCGCAGTGACGTCAGACGATGACGTCACGGAGCAATCCAATCGTCCAGGTGAGCCAGGTGTCATCAGCGTGTCCACAGGCTCCACGACAAACCGCAGCGAGCTGAACGATGACGATCCTACAACTATTGACAACTAGGCATATATATTTATGTATTTAAATTGTTATTATTATTTTTCATTTCCCCATGGATTATTAATCCCTACGGGTTAAGCGGTTAATTAAAATCAAACACTGGTGGAAAAGTCTAGAATAACCAAATCATTCGTCTTCGTCGGCGTCCGTGAAACTCGGGTGGACCAGATAAAGCGGAGAGCGGACAGACGGACAGTGTGGCCCCAAGTACCGGCAACATTATATTAGACAGAGGTCCCGATCCCTCGCAAAAAAAGAATAATTTGGCAGTCGGACTCGGAACACTTCAGCGAAACGCGGACAAAATCCAGTCACATCTAATGCATCGGTGCAACGAATATCCAGACCACGCTATGTCGCAATAGCCGCCTAAAATATAATATAAGCTAAATGCAAAACATTTGTCCGATTATGTGAAAAAAACAGTATGAAAGTATCAACGTTATTTTTGCTGTGTTGTTGGTATTGTTATAAATATAAATATCTGCCATGCTTTCAGACGTACATATCACGTCTAGCGAGACAGTTGAGACAGATCGATGGTCACATTGCCAGACGCCGTTGACATCGTTTGATCAGCTCAGAGAGATACTCGTATATTGATTATTCGCAACTTAGCCCCCTCCTCTCAGAGCGATCATCGATAGAGGCGGTTAAAGACCAGGACCAACGAACAGTTAATCCATCAATTCGTACAGAGATGCACGGAAAATTCATACCGCGGTATTGTGGCGGTTTTATCACAGAGCCGCTATAAAATTTAAAATATTGTGCCGTGTATCATAATGAACAAACTTCGTTAACTTTGTAAATTTCGTATTCCTGATGAGCTATAAATGTTGATTTTTCTCGACATCTCAACGTTTTTAGTGTTAATGTAACAGCAGTGAGCGTGTTAAGTTTTGTGCTCCTTCATAGCAGACGAACTTCTAGCCATTAGAGCGTTTGGCTCTTAACCACAGATTTTGTTTGAACACTATAATTCGTTTTAGCCCTCGGGATCTTTATAATAGCAATAATCATAATTCGTTGACGCTAATGTGTGGATGACGCACGCGTCTAGGCAAAAAGGGTGATTGGTTCGGGCATGACACTGCCACAGCGTCGCTGCTGCTGCTGCTGCTGGCGTTGCTACGCCGTTACTAATCAGCGACGGCAGCAGACAGCGCCGGATGAAGCGCTAGCAGCGCTACCCGGCGCCACGCCCCGCAGCCAATTAGCGCAAATAACTCAGTAACTAAAACGACAACGAAAACAACAATTATTCTCTAAAGAAAAACAAAAAAAACTAAAAATAAGATTTTTAAAAATTCGGCAAAAAAAAATAAAAAGAAAAATATCTTAATGACAGAAAGAACGAAAACGAAATTTTGGTGGTGCAAGTAAACTAAACAGTAAACAATAATGAAAACGGCAGTTTTCGGCGTAAAACGTTAGAGCATGACTTGGTGACAACTAGCTGACAATAACTGATGAAATACTAATACTAATGTAGCTGACAATAAACGATAAAATGACAGTTTCGTAAAATTGTTAATTTGTCATTACTGCTAAGAGATAGGTACTGCTAGATCTATCAAACTAAATGTTGAACTAAAACTAATGTTATATAAAATATATAAATGAAAGTATTTGCACAAAAGGTATGCAAAAAGTCAAAAACGAAAAACTGCATAAAAACTAAATCTAAAATTAATCTAAACTGAGGACTAAAATATCTAAGTTAATTGTCGGCGGTCGGCTGTATGCTGCGAACAATGGTGCGGCGCGGATGCTGCGTGCTACGTCACGCCATTGTGTCAGCAGCAGCCGCCGCAGCAGCAGCAGCAGCAACTATGACTCATTCATTCATCACAAAGATGCGTCGCTACGCAGTCGCTGCCTCGAGCCATTCCGGCGCCAATACGCCAGCCAACGAGAAAGGTGAGCGGATGAGAAAAAATCCGCCAAAACGCCACATTTTTGGCCATTTTGACAATGTTTTATTTTACACGTGACAGCGACCTGGCGTCTCGTGGCCGGATAGCTGATATACAGGCCCTGATTCCACTTGATTCGGTTTGCTGTGAGTTTGCCGCGCAGCTTGTTATACGCCACGAACACAGGAGATCGAAGTAATTGATTTTGTGCCTGGGCCTACACCGCAGATCGTTAGTCGTGTAGCATTGCGGCAGAACTATGCGGACTAACAGCGGATCAAATATTTCCGCGTACTGCACACCGCCGTATGGCTGCTGGAGTACGGTTATAGATTATCGTGCCAGAGATCGATCTGGTCTCACACTCACAGTCGGTCACAGGTCGGGTCGGGTCGTTCGTTCCAGCTCAACGTTCCAACAGACACACATGACCGGCGGCATTCGTTCCACACCAACGTCGATTGAGCCTTCGTTGCCAGCGGCCGCACGCACTGCGAGACATGCTCAATAGTTACTGGTTACTACGCACAGTCCCAGATGATTCCGACATAGCATGCGGCCGTCCGTCCACTTCCGCAGAGCGTCTCAGGCGTTGACAGTAAATTAGGTCACCGCGCATATCCCGACTTCGCGATACGTGCGCCATTTTCTTGAGGTTTCTAACGTCCGGTGATATTGATCTTCGACTTTTTGAAGCAAAAAAAAATAATGGAACACTTCATACCAATGTTGATTTTTCTACCTATTTTGGTGTTCGAGTTATAAGTCCATACAGAGCAGGCACACGGACGGAGAGACGCGCAAAACGTGTAATGTGGCCACAGAATGTCCGTACAAAAAGTCCGACGGCAAAAACGCCGAATGCACAAAAACGAGGCGTCGAAATATTGCAGCTCGTTTGGTGCATTTATACGGAATTTTCTAGGCAGTTAATATCGAGTTAATATGTCTTATATAGCCAACAATCCGCAAATATATTGTGTATTTTGTAGATACCGCACTGCTGGAGTAGGTACGTGAGCACACAGTGCAAGCTTATACCACTCCGGACAGTGTGGTATCGTACTTACAAGTTACACCGCACTCAGATGGCCTAGACTACTCCGTCGTTTAGTTTACGACGCATGACTGCAGCTGAAAATTGAAAAAAAATAGCAGTGTAGTGCAATTTTGTATTTCTGCATTTGTTTGCTTGATGAAAAGAAACTATTGTTTTGGAGGAAAATGTTTCTATCCTCATATGTTATATAAAGATCTATTTCTTGCCTGGTACGCACTTGATGTATAAATGTTGGACATTATTGTGTAGCAGATGTATGCCGTATTTCAAAAAACGGTGTTAAGGATGCCATTTGACATACGTTTTGTTCAGTGATTTCGTAATGTTTTCAGCATTTTTTGTACTGTTTTGTATTGTGTGATTGTACTGCCATCTGGCGTTTTCAATAAATAATAATAATTAACCCATAATCTCTGTAGCTTGTGATAAACGCCAACAGGCGCGTGTCTGACCTGGACGGTGGTATGTCTGCTTGCTGTATCGCGAGTGCATTAGCGCAAGCACTAGACTGCTGCATTACGCGCTGGACTGCACTCGTGCCAATCAGGCATCATTCTGCCACTTCCGTGCAGATTGCAAAGTGCCAACAGTCACGCCGCGTGACTCACTACGAGTACATAAGCTTAGCAAGTGTATGCACGCCCCAACGTTCGAGTTTATTAATTCTAGCACGGCTGCGGATTAAGATAATGCCCATGCATTATCTGCGGGCCTCCGACTTTTTACGATCTCCTCCAATGCATGCATGTAATCATACAAGTAAGAAAGTAATTAAATAAGTAAGTATTTAGTAAATTGCTCTTACTTGATAAGTAACAATCGCAAAATCTTTAGGCCTACGAGAAAACAGCGACAAGACAAAAGGGTGGGCGACGTGCTCGCTAGCGGCAATAAAGTCACAGCCGTGATTGGCAAACAGTCTGGACGGACACCAAAGTCACAGTAGACGCAGAGACATAGCCACAGACACGTTGCCTGAATTTAAGGGCTCTGTAGCTTGCAGTTAGCGAGCCAATACCGGTAACTGGCGTATACTCTGTCACAGCAAATGATCAACATATCAACGTCAATACTGCCTAGATATTATAATTACAATATTTTTATCGTATGGAGCATAGTAAGAATATATCATTGTGTAACGTTTTTCACTGTTTTAAATTGAGTGATGAATACATAAAACTTTTGACTCTATATCAATGTGGAAGCAGTGATAGTGTGTATTGCGTGAAACGCTGTGTCGAGAGACATTTTGCCGCTATAGCCGATAGCCGGTAGTAATTGTTAGTGTGTTTTATTGCTTTTATTTGGTGTGTTTGTGTGTGTCTGGGTGACTGCATGTGTGCTTGTGTTTTTTTTCTTAGTTTACTGTCTTTTTTGTGTTGTTTGTCTGCCGTATTGGCGAATAAACGTACTCATTATGAGGACAATGCAAATTGGTGCCTGTTGCCCTTTCTTGTCTATAAAGATTAGATTCACGGAAAGAGAAAAAATTAGTCATAAAAGGAAAGGAGTAAGACAAGCCTATTTTTTCTGCTATCGGCACCCTCTTCGCATTTCGTAAATACGCCTGTGTTATAATGTGAAGCATTTTGTAACGTTGGAAGTAAGCATTTCGTCGGCACGAACCAGCAAAGCGGCCAAACTCACCTGCCATCGTCGGTACGTTTGACTACCGCTGGGCAAAATTACCGCGTCAGAAAAGATTATCCCAAAAACGATGAGCAAGCGAACGCCACGAAAACGATTACCATCGTTGACAAACAGAAAATTGCACGTCTAAACGTCCGTCCGTCACATAGGCACGCCTATAAATGCAACAGTGACCTTCTCTCGTCGTACCGAAACACCGCGCGATGTGTTTTTGTTTGCAACCGTGCACCTTTTGACGTTAAGGTACGTACAGTGCGACGTAACTGAACTGACACGATTTAGTTTTTGACGAACTGACCAATGGGCAAGCAGGATGAGCCCACTGGTCATTGGCTGACGCGCAAGTGAGCGTAGTGACGCATAGGCCACCGGCGCCGTCAGACGGTGTCTACTGTAACGCATTGCCCATTCGTCACTTTGTCAAAAACTAAACCATGTCAGTTCAGCTCAGTTACGTCGCATAGTACGCGTTGGGCAGCTTGAACTGTAGCCTCACGGTGCTCATAAACGAAAAGCAACATATAAATGCGGTACCTATGGGCATATACAACTGACTTCTGTGATTGCTATGATCAACGTTTTTTCGGCGGCTTTTAGTGACATTAGAAAGACCACGTATGAATGCACGCTACGGTGACTGAGCAGCAATATGCTCCAATATTTGTCTAAAAATCCGCGTCTTGATGCATGCACAAATGGCAGCTAAGCAATCTGTTTGTTTGTCACTTTCATCGAATTTCGTTGTTGGCATCTAGAACACTACAAAGCGGTTCATTCCTGGTCTTCTGCATGCATACGATTTTTAATAACAAATCGTTAAAGGAAGTCGCACAACAAGACAACGGCTAAGTCACCACATAACAAGACCTACACGCATAGTCTTTGCGCATCAAAACCATGGCCAAGGCTTAACAGAATGTGACCTTGTAACATTTTAGACATAAGTAGGAAAGATCAGATTTTTCTTAAGTCAATCTTGTCACTGTCGACTATACGTTAAGTCAACAAAAAACAGACAACGTCAGAAGTATTCATTGCGGTTGCTCAGTTACTGTGTCTAATGCATCAGAAACGTGGCATCGTTTGGCGCCAACACTCAGCTATAGCCATATACGGGCACGCCCTGCTAACAAATACACCCCGGGTCAACAGAGACAGGTAAAATACAACGAGAAGATCATTAAAGGGCGAAAGTTTTGTCTAAAATTTTTGTCACAGATGGTTATTTCGAAGTTAAATTTGACATAAATTTCTTCACGTTCTTTACGAGTATAAAAGGTGAAATGCAGTATAGGTTATACGTAATACATATTTTGAGCTTTGCAATAGTATCGGCCTGCAACCTCCATTTTTGGACCTACGGGCCTCAATTCCGCCTGCGGCGTCGATTTTAACCTGCGGCCTCAATTTTCGGCTCTTTGGGCCTCAACTCGGCCTGCGGCCTCGATACAAAGCGTTGCAGCTAGCCGCTAGTTATAATGATGCTCATAGTGTGTTACCATGGTAACGACTTTTATGTGACGTCAGAGCCAATCGCAGTCCAAACTGAAACATCCCTATTTTAAAGATATAGATAGTATACAGAGACTGGGCGATATGCGTCCGAATGGCGTCAACTTCTTGTGATGCAAAGGCTCCATTTGCGTTACTCATCAATGGCAGAAAATTAGGTACGTATAAATAAAAATACAACAGAAAGCATTAAATAAAACGTGCATTAAAATAGATATTCTTATAATTATTACGCTGTAATGTCAAATTAAAAAAAACTATTGGACACATTCACTTATTCAAGCACTCGCTCCGTGTATATTGAAACAAAAAGCATCCAAGTAACGACAAAAACGGGCAACAATCGATCGGGTGGTGATACATACACAAAGACTTGAAAGAAGCCTTTTGCATCAATGTAGCAGGTATAGAAAACGTTTGTCATATCACGTTGCCTGCTCAGTGTGGACCGGCCGCCTCGTGTGAAGGTAAACAATCGCTATTGCCTACTGACGTTCCGTCCATCATATGCACCGCGCAGATCTTGCCGATATTCGATATTCGATACACGTTCAGACACCGGGGTCCTTGCACGAGACCTGACAGGTCGCTAACGACGTCCGATAGGACCAGACAATACACGTTTTGTCTTTACACAACATGACAAAAACTCTCACGCCAGTGCGTGGCGTAGCCAGGGATTAAACACAGAAGAATAGAGGATAAGCTTGGGCTGATTGGCACGGTCCATGAAGAAAATAACTGAGCCTTTTCGTTATTCAAAATTTACAAACAGTTGAAGATTATTCACACACAGTATTCACATGTTTAATCGGCATAACGACAGCAAAAAGAGTGAAACTCAGACAAGCAAACAAATAAAAAATGGAGCAACAGACAATATTTTTTTCTGAACTGACGATAAGACTGTAGTAGCCTGTAGGTCGTCGAGTCGAGTTGTGTCGCTATAAATTGGGTTCAATCATTAATGGGTCATTGCTCGACGAACAATATGCATACACATACCTACCGGTATCTGTGTCCTGTCATAAAAATATACAAAACGCACAATTCGCAAATTTGGCGGGAGAGTTTACACTTGCAGCAATCTATCGCATTTGCTACGCACAGTGGATATATGCTGCGCCAACGTCTGCTGTCAACGACGGGTCTAGCATGTTCAAGAGATGTGATGGAGCGAGGAAAGGATGTCCGACTAACTGTCATCTGCAATATCTAGCAGCAAGCAGCAACAGCAGCAGAAGCAGCAGTCGTGGCAGCTGCTGTACTTGTCGCAAAGATGTGAGCGGATCTAAGAAAAACAGGACAACTTTTTAGTCCGGAAATCCAATAGCACATCCACAAATAGATTCACACGTTTCATCGTGTCTCACCTTATCGTCCTTGCTTGCAGATGTGCTGTTTTTGTTTCGCATTTTATGTATGCAGTTTCTTTTTGCACAGCTTCTGTATATTGCATGTTGTTCATGTGCTGCCTTCAAGTGTAACAAAGGGTTAGTAAAAGATCGATTATCTGTAAAGTGAGATGCAAAGCAAGTCGTGGAGTTGAGAGTCTACAGTATAAACAAACAGAATCCATAGTCAAATCAAAATCAAAGTTTTTTTTTATATTTGCATTCAGTTCTGCTTTCGATCTGCACTTTTGTAACACTCGCCGCGACCTGTCTGCGTATCTCTGTATTCCATGTACCTCAGTGACGTCAAAACCATCAAGACGAGAGGGTCAAACGATACAACGGGTCGACCCGTCCGGCCTCTCTCGCTGTCCGATTCCATTACCCGATTCCACTAAAACATTTCATCTGTCAGCAATGCACGAAATGAAAAATAAACGCAAATGATATTAGTGATGTCACAATAGTCAAAACTTCAAATACGGTACGCAATGCAGACTGCGACGTAAACCAAAATAGCTGTGGAAATCGGTCGCAGTTTAATCATGATTAATGTAGTAAGATTTATACTACAGCGTATAAAAAAAGCTACGTGAAACATATCAACAAGCAAACTTAAGTGCCAGATTATCCAATGAACGTTTCTTTCGGCATATTTGTTTTAACTCTGTCCAGAAACGCGGCGCTTATATTTTCAATTTTCTCACACTGTGTATCATGCAACGCGACGTTTGGTCATTGTCAATATCGCGATTGCGCTACACGGTATTCTCAATTACCGCAAAGTTGTCGGTCCGCGCATCTCCACTGCGACGGCATAGGTACGTCATCACGGACATACGGCGACTAGTGATAGAGAAATTAGCCATACGAGTGAATGGAAAGACGAGTGGCGCCGCCGTACGAAAACTGGCCGCACCATATAGCATCAATTAAACGCATGTCATATTGCAGCGTCACCTATTACTTACTGAATCACGTGACTCAGATATTCGCTACATAGTGGCAGGTGACCCTCGTTAATTCCGGATCTCATTGCTTACTGCACGCACACTGTAGCTTGTTCGGCAGCAACTACACTGTGAGTCAAAAAAGTGCGACACCGAGTTTTTACTGTATAACTTTAGAAACCTTGACCTATTTTCACCATTCGTTTACTCTAAGCTCTAAGGAAAAATCTGCAATGACGTATAAAGATGACGCCGTATTCACAGTGCGTCGCTACTTTGCCTTGTAAAGTATAAATGTAAGAAAATTCGCGTGCTCTCTCCACTTGTGTGCAGTGCGAACAGTTACTATCATAAGCCTGAAGTTAATCGTAAAACATAATATAAACAGTACTTACTGAAACTTACGAGAATGTTCGTTTAATTTTGTTTTTTTATTCACAGAAATAATAATTATGATAAATTGTGCTACCGACTAATGAACACGTTTATTCATGAGTGGTAGCAATGGCTAGCTTTCTGACATGCGCACTTTACAAGGTAGTGCAGCGGCACGTTTAAAGTGTGGCTGGATCTTTATTTAGTGATAAGTCTGAATTCCACTTTTTGACTCACGACGTACAATGAACGCCACTCGTTGTCTGATGTTCACGCGCCTATTAGCCAGACTGCCTGTTCAGCCGAAACAAATGAGTAGAAATGCGTATAAGCTCTAAGCACTAAAGTGACTCAGCACGATGCCTTAATACGCAACCGCAAACCACCTCAAACAATGTGGCTCCTATCATCATCTGTCAACATTCAAATCACACACGCAGGCATATAGTCTTTATTATGCTCAGTTTTGAGTTCGAGTTATGTTTCAGTTGCTGCATTTCATTTGTTTTTCCTTGAACGACGTTTTCGATTCCTTTTATTTGTTATAGTTGGTCGCCAGCAGGACTATATATTTGTATTCATACTGCACTTATTAAAAATATCTAGTCAGATGGGTATTAACGGAACAGTCAGAATTTACCAGATTAATCGGTAACTTTAGCCAGCTTTCACTAAAAGTGATGCACGGTCTAGACACGATGCAATGGCTTGTTGTAAAGAGTCAAACGGAAGAATTCGGTTGCTATGACGACGGTAATGACGACAACGATATAAAACGTGCTTGAGCGGCGACGAAGTTGTACACCATGCATGAAGTCGTGCAGTAAGCCGCCGTAATACTATAAGCCTACAGCATCAGAGTATTATATACAGAAAGAGAGCACTTCAACTACATCGCTTACGTCTGCGGAAGTGCTCTTTATTCACCAGACAAGAGTCGTTTCAGTACAGACTGACCAGACAACGACCAATCAATCGTATGCCAAAAACAGCAAGATTCACAGATAGAAAAAACAACGCAGACTATTTTACCTTTGCGAGGAAACGAGCACAAAATACAGCACAGTATAATTAATCATGTATCTCGGGCCCCCTATACTGGATCGAGCAAAAGTACATTTAAATATCCACCGTTCTAGAAAAAAAATGAGTTGAAAGTCACCGAACATCTTCCGTCGAGATTTAGTAGTAGCTTTTTGGCAATTTTACTGAGCATACTATGCGAACGCTAAATCTGCTCAGTATGAAACAATTTATCAAAGCTTCTGTGAAGCAAAATTTTCTTCCATCATCTCAGATTCTGTACCAAGTTCACGCACGCTCCGACAAAGGTATGGGTACATGACGTCAAACATCGGCCACATGCAATCTACATCTATCAGTCTCTCGTAGCAGCACAACAGCCGTCACAAGACTGAACTGATATATTCGGAAGGAAGCCCGGCAATCGTACGTTATACGCACGCAGTACGCACGTAATATTACACGGCGTATATCATAACACGGCCTGCGTATATAGGGTCGGCCAGTCCAGCCAGTGGCGCATTCCTAGCAGCAACAATAATTGATTACATGAGCGCAAATTGCTTGCGACCTGGAGTGGACGTATATATCGGGTGTCGAGTTTCCAATCTTCAGTACCTCACCTTCGACTTCAATACCACATGCCGATCAAGTGCCCCGTCTGCAGCGTATACCGTGCCTTCAGTACAGTTGCCGAGAGTCTCAGGCGCTGATAGTAAGTTAGGTCGATGCATAAGCCGTAATTGCGCGAGATATGTCATGCGTCGTCAAAAACCAACGAACAACGACAAACATACCGGTACGATAAAACTCCCTCCAGTTCAGAGATCGAACTGAAAGAATGTTTCGGCACTCCCTTTTGACGCAGTAGCGCGTGCAATTTCCAGTACAACTGCTAATTGCTGAAAAATAGTTTCTGTGTGGTTTGGTCGAAGGGGGTTTTTGTCCTTTGTGGCTTTGTCAATACCCTGTGCTAACGTAAAACGCCGGCTACCCCTCAGCTAGAAATCCACACCGTGAGCAATAATTGCAAATTGAAATTTCTTGTCTATGCAAGCTGACGGCTTCAGCACCAACTGAGGCACGGCCAACTCTGCTCGCTAATTGCTTATTGTCAGTTGCACGGTCATTAATTGCACGTCGTGTCACGTATACAGGCCTGGACCTATTAGTTTGCTCGTTCAGCGATGCAATCGTGGTGTCGTCGCGTTTACACAGGTGCCCTGGCGTGTGATGAAAATCCACGGAGACAGTAATTATTGCACGCGCACGTGCGTTGCAAGCGTCGATCTCGGCGATTGCAACACGGCGAACGACTGCTGCATGCGTGAATTCTGTCACGTCCGTCATAGCCTTTAATTAACGCGTGCTAATAATAACATACACAGACGCCGTCGGATCGATGGAGAGAATAACCGCGGCTTCTGCTATCCGCGCGGTGATAATATATTGCGCAGCTTTTCGCCCAGCGTGAATAAATTACACTTAAACTTCACATGGAAATTAAAGCTGTCGTTACTATAACAAACGTTCCCGTCTTGCTCACCTATACTGTAATTCCCCTACTGAACTGTGCTGAATAGTGGATAGTCTTCTCAATTAGGCTACAGAGCATACTATGATCAGTTTCACGTAGGCCTAATTGTAAAATCAAGCTGATCGTGAGCGTACTGAAGAAGACCTCGAAGACAAGATAGCTGCAATCTCTCATCTGAGTCATCTATCACGAGTTAACATAATGAAGTTATTTATTAAGGTCAGACAATGTTATCGTCCGCTCATCGGAACAGAAGGAGGGCCAGATAAGACTGATAAATCCATTCATGTATATAGTATGCTGACAATTACCAAGACATCGTTGAATATCTGGCCCTGCGATACCTACTGACGAATCTCCTAATGTTAACTGCAGAAATTATTTTCAAAAAAACAGCGCAAATATTTTCAAGACTGCACGGTAGTCTAAATTTACAATAGTACAGAGAAAAGCTCAAAACATTTCATGTGGCTCTGTATAACCCTCCCTAACCACTTCTTGGCTCACATGGAGCTGTATAAGGGCAAGGGGACGCAAACATTTAATTCAATGGGTTATAATCCACTGAAATGCGAGCTAACGTTACACCCGCCAAAATACCGGCATGACGTTCTCCGTCCTTTGGTTGAGCATATGCCGGGCTCTCTGAGAAGTGCTAGTACCGTGGCAATACGCCATAATACCGCAGTAATTTCGATATAGCTTTTCGCACATCGCGCATCTCTAAGCTGCCCAGTTGACCCCAGCGAGCGCGTGTACAGAATAGATACAAGAGCTACAGTGCTTCGGCTGATATCACACTGTCTCAAAGGAACGACCCAACTGAATGTCGGATGTTAACACAATGACCATCAATTGACTTGGACTCGTAATGACAGAACGACGCCATTCGTTGCAGCACGCCCGGGCTGTGAGCATTAGTCCCTGCGTGATAGGTGCACTGTCCTGTCTTAACCGGCGTTAACTGTCCCAGGGTCTCTGCCTTCCATTTGAACATTTAAAACTGGGAGCGGGAGCAGAATGTTGAATGAATTCATTCAGAAGAAAAGCAGTTTTGCTCCTACGACACCTTTCCCTCTCAGGAGTAGTAATAGCAATAATGGCAGTGATTCATTACAGTCAACTCTTATAACGCAAACTATTATCACTAGTAATACAATCCTTAGAAACAAATAAACGTCAAGAGAACTACAGAAGCTAATTTCGTACGATGGTTGTTTGCTTTTGTCTGCGACGTAACTGAAACAGAACAAGCAAGCAGCCGACAGACTGAGAGAGAGACAGACGGCCCGCAGATGTTGCAAGGAGGTTGCTACTCACATGTCAACAAACGAGCTGCGCATGCTCACGACGCCAGATGTAATCTTCTCCCATTTTAATGTCGTTATCGCCATGAAGCGTCTACCCCCTCTCCCTGGAGCAGCATGCTGCTCCGCTGCTTCCCTCCGTGTGAGCCGTCAGCCCGGGAGATGACGTGCTGACCACCCGCGCGTGCATGGCACGGGTGTACTCATAAACACGGCACTGCATGTGGGGATGCCTCGAAGTCAGTGACCTGATGCAAGGCGAAACCTTGCTTCAATTCTTGCAGGTTTTGCGCTCTGCTTTAAAACTGTACTTACATTATGCCTAACATATACAAATACACATGTATATTCAAAATGACAGTACTACAATGCACTAAAAATTATTGCAAACTGGCAATTTTCTCAGCTACGAGTATCATAGGACTTAATTAAAATCAGAACAATTATCAGCGGTTAATAAATGACACAGATACAAAGAATTATCGACCGAAATACAAAGAACAAACTTACGGGCCTGTTTTGAACACAATTATAGCCGGCCTTCTTATACGGTTTTTGGTTAAAAAAATAGCGGGGTAACGTGTTTTCTGTCTGGTACTCTAGAAAAAAGTTGGGGGCTCCCCCTCCCCCGCGTCGCCGGCCCACTACACCCTGGTGGCTGGTGGCTGAACAAAGAAGGTCGCACGGCTGAGTGGCGGCCGACCGTGATCGACTGACCAGATGGCCAGGAGGACGTGGCAAGACCGAGCGAGTCCGTACTGATGACGACGACGTCCACCACTTCGAGTTCTGCGCCGAACAACGTCTCGACGACCTAGTGCTGGGCAGTATTGTTGGAAATAATCGATTCCTCTGTTCACCGACGTTTTGGTTTTTAACTCCTGGCTGAGGTTTTCAAAAGAAGAAAGAATGTTCACAATAACTGTGAGAACCCAGGGGGTCACTGGTCCGGGCGGTTCTCCATAGGACATAACTCTCATAATGCAAGATAGTGTTTACTGTTCAGACACTGAATTAAAGCAGACATCTGCTAAAGATAATCGTTCTTTTGATTCACTGAGATCACATTTGTTGTTCAATAAGTTTTTTTTTATAGAAACAAAAATCCTGCACTGTAGACATGGCATACAATATTGTCTAGCGTTCCCGTCACTGCGTCAAGCATTAAACTGTAAAAATCGTTAAGTTATAGACTGCCGTGATGTAATGCTAGATTAAATCATTCGATGAACGTTTTTATAGCGAAAATATTTTTAGACAACGTGACAACGCAAAGTATGATCGAACTAACCATAAAGCACGTGAAACACTGTAGGCCTATCCTAAATGAACTGCAATCTGCACAGATGTTTTAAAACAACTGTGACAGCTGGTCGGATAAAAATGACTATAACATAATATATTCACGTTCAATTTATGAGACATCACAATAAAGACATTTTTGAGCGTGTGTGGAAAAAACGACATCCATAAAAACCCAATCGATTCACCGATCGAATCGCCAATCGTCCCAGCTCTAACGGCGCTCAGCAGCAGCTGGCGCAGAACTAAGGACAACCCGCATTAGCATCTCTATCTGTCCTCGCACGTACGACAATGTAACTCCACACGATTCACTGGTTATCTCCCCATCACAGTCTGGACTTAATCAGAAAGTCCACGTAGTAGCTATGTTTTTCCGCGTAGCTTTCTGCTGGTTCGATCAAGACCCCATGCTAGTGACACGACGGATAATTGACATTTCAGATAAATAGTTTCGAAGACTACATGCAACAACGCCTGCAATAAAATTTTGACAGCGAAAAGCAGAATGAGATAAGAAATCTCAATTTAGAGCGCACCTACGAATCCGCTGTAACGTCCAAAATAGCGTTGCAAAAAGCACATAAACGAATAAAAAAATCTTTACTATAAAATGGTAAGTTGGTAGCACCTGAGAAATGTATGAACAGCATGCTAAATACGAAACAAAACTGTTCACAAGTAAGCGCATTATTAGTATGACATGAAAATCTGGCCCATCAGCTAAAAACACTAACGTGCTATTTCCAAAGTCAACTTTCTCTTAGTTGCAATTAATTCAAAAGCACTTTGTCTCAGCTGAATTTACATCATTAGATCTATCAATACTGTCCACTAAACGGAAAATAATTTTTGCGAAATGTTGCTGCTTTATGCCCGTTAAGTTGTTAGTAATTTAAATCTATCTGGTTAGTGGTTTAAGATAATTTTTTTGTAATTATTGGCAAAATGGTGCGACTTACCACTGGTTGTTCTGATCAAAAGCAAAACGAAGCAGGCGACAGCACTTATCATGCACATTCGGCTCGTCGCTCCTCGGGAATATCTCTCAGAACACTCCATTCCAATTATGCACTTGGCTGCCGCTCGAGCCGTGATAAGAAGAAGCAGCGTCGACTGACGATGACGCGACTTGACTTGCAGCGACGACGACGACGACGACAGCAGATCAGCGGGGTTAGAATGACGGCATTATAGCAGAACGAGGCACGCGCAGTGACTGACAGAGAGTAGGCCTTACTCGTACATTCAGAGCGGCACGCGCTGCAACAACTGAACCGACGCAGACAACAGCTGATGACGCGCTCTGTCTGTCCCGTCTCCAGCCCAGGGAATATAGATACGCTCCAGCCTCACTCAGCGTACTATCTCTGCGACAGAGAGAGGGCGCGACGCAAGCTTACAATAATTGCCTCGAAGCACTGCAGCGGCAAGCACGCGACCAGCACTACGACACAGTGCCGATACGACTGCTGCCTGCTACCGGTGTGACGTCTGACAGTGTGCCGACTCTCCCCGGAACTGTGCTGTCAGAGCTGCACGGTATCTGATATCGACACCGCGGTATTTTGGTGACGGTATTATAACCGTAAGTAAGCACTTGCAGTTTAGCGTAGGTTTCGTTTCAAGCTGGTCCCATTCTGTAACTGCTTGGACATGCAAAATAAGTGGCAGGTTTACACTCAAACGTTTTGGTGTATTGCTATTATTTTATATAGGCTTACATAAAGTCGAAGCGATAAAATACCTCAAACCTCCCCTGAAAACGTTGCGGTCAGCTGGCCTTTACAAATGTCTGAATACATCTGCTATCTTTTAGTGCAAAGAATTATTAATAACAGGTCAAAATCTAAGCACTTTCTTCTCGCTTGGCCACGCTTAATCCAACCAGAACATCTTATCAGAATCTGTTTTCAGTTAATGACTAAAACTAATAGAGTTGACAAAAAGACTGATATCTGTTTTGTTTTGGCGGAGTTAATAACAAAGTAGCCATGCCGACCACCACACAGCACGTAGACTGAAATATCGCATAGGGCCTAGATTGGTTTTTTTGCAGATAGCCTACTGTAGGATCTGAGCTATTTCACACAAGACATCGTAACTAAGTTATATCAAATGATTAAAGAAACATCAGTCTTCAGTAGATTTAAAACCCAATGTGTAGATTGACAAAATGCTGTCCGTGATTATTATAATTTATTGTGCGGCAGGCACGTCCGTCTGTCTCTTTGTAACTTGTCTGTTCGTTCGTCTGTTCGTCTACCCATCCGTCCTGTACGGGCTCAACTCAAAAACAAAAAAAGTTAAGAAACATAAAACTGAAATTTGTAGGCCTAATTTTTTAGGGCAAGCGTAACCAGTGTTTCGGTTTTCTGTTGAAAAAGTCAAAGGTCAAAAGTCAAGATCATAGATGAATGTACGGAAATAGTACTATGTATTACATTTCACATAGTGGGTGGGTGACACGCATAATAGTCATAAGCGACACTTTGGAGATGACAGCATCACCAAGTAACGTGTTATGCGTTACTATCGCGATACAAAGTATCGTACAAAGTATCGATATCGCATCGTCTGGACATTTTTTTGACAGCGTGCATCTCTAATTGCCAGCAGCGCACAGTTCAGATATAGAAACGACAGAGATGGATTAACAGTTACCGTGTCGCTAAAATTGCTATATTCTGCTTATCTGTAAAGACAGATTGCTGCTTGTTTAAGGTTTTCTGAGTTGTGTACAGTCAATACAATGTACTGCACGCCAACTAGAAAATTTAACACTTAACTATAGCTGTACTTGACGATCCAATTCAGACAGACAGCAATAACTGAGACGGATGAGTTTTTTTGGCCTATTCGCTCTTTGCTATTGCAATCCGGGATTGAAGAAGGAATAGCATCAAAACAAAATCTTTCCACCGTATTCATCGGCAACATATTGGTATTATAATCAAAACATAAACAATAGTCCGTAGAATAAACCATCACAGGCTGAACGGTAGTTCAAGCCCTGTGTTAACGGCGACTTCTCTTTCTTATGGGAAAGCCAAAAATTCGACCCCCAACAGAATCAAAACCCCTGATCTGATTGAAATAAAATTTCGCACGGTTGATTAAGTCGGCGAGATGACCCCTCACGCAAAATTTCATGTAAATCCCTTCAAGG
>Ga0209367_1004040_pt1 | contig 20126 bp, 12 predicted proteins | sample WorMetLIZISLAND2_FD_187412 | JGI IMG/M metagenome (GOLD analysis project Ga0209367, IMG submission 187412) | Marine gutless worms symbiont microbial communities from Max Planck institute for Marine Microbiology, Germany - Olavius geniculatus... ...
ACCCTAAGTCGACAATGCGCGTTCGGCGTATGCCAATGCATTTGAGTTCGGGCCACGTGACTTTGATGCCGGGGAAATTCTCCCCTTCCCCTCTTTACCCTCCCCCCTAATTTCCCTGAATCGGACTTAGGGCGCCGGGCGGACTCACGTTGGGCTTTGCCCCAAATTTCTAGTTATTTTTGTTTTGCGTTTACGTATCAGGACTTGAAGCAATACCATTTGTCATGTAATCATTACAGACAAGCTGAAAAGAAGCAAGTCTTATACAGAGCACAACATAACAAGAAATTTGAGCTAATGCTCACGAGACGCGAGAAAGCCTATAGCAGTTTCTGTTCGCAAAATGTCGGTCCATCTCCAGCCATTTCGTCGCAGTTCATTCTTCAAGTGTGTGCTGCAGCCGAAAATCGCAAAAAAAATCAATTAACCCCCTTATTTTGAACGTTTAGGGTCTTTCAGAGGCATCGATGTTGATACGACTGAAAAACTCGTCACTACTGCTTGTTGTGATAAGCAGCATGCCCATGCCTATCTGCAACCGTTTTCACTAAAGACTGGCCAACATCTGTAGAATAACGACTTTTACGGGGCTATACCGCTATTTTTGATGCCCTCGTGCGCTAGTTTCCGTAAACCTAGAAAATCGAGACTTGAACCGTTGAAATCTACGTTCAATGCTAAAAATTGTATATGCAGCTTTTCTATGTTTATCTAAATTGGTTTCGGCGCAATTCGCTCTTGAAATGTGTCTCGCAGCCCGAAATTGCCAAAACAATCCACAAAAACCCCTATCTTAGCGTTCAAAGTCATCCAAGGTCATTGAATTCGGTGGCAATCGAGAGCCAGTGTACGACTGACTTCCTATTAGTGATTAATAGTAACTTAGGCCCTATCTTGCACCGTTATTGAGATACAGCAACTTATTGGCTAAAAACCTTTAATTTTTTTTCACCCCCTCTCAGTTAGGGCCCTCGTTCGGGGTGACCCCCTTCGAATTTATGGAAAAGCTTTACGGTTCCTGAAACTAGAGTCTTCCGTGCAGCCGACAGTAAAGATTTGGTGATCCTAGCTTGCACCGATTTCACTGATCCACACGTGTGACAGACAAACAGATTGACAGACAGACAGAATTGCGATGGCTAAGACGCGCTGAAACCAGTAGCTACTTTCGCGCGAAAAAATTCCAGAAAGCTCATTAACACGCGTATTCGCATGCATGTGATGCAGTGTATTCAAACTTCAAGATCGCACATGGTAAGTCGGAGTACACTTGAAAGCAAGTTGCCTCTTCTGGTCAGTCCTGACTTCAGCGGGCAAAGATTTCATTCCGAATGTAAAGTGATTTCAGCTGAACTTCAAACAAGTTAGCTAAAACTGCCAACTTTGACACATTTTCCTGAGAACTTCCTAAAAGTTTTTCCTACGATGTTTACAGAATGTGCCCCTGATTTTTTTCGAAAGTGCACGTTTCATCACAGGAAGGAATTTTGCCGCAAGAGGGGGGGGAGTTGATCGAACCTCTCAGTACCTATCTACATGTTCATGCCGTGTACTCATCGCCAATGTATGTCAGTCATCACCGGCACAGATAAGCTCATTGCAGTTCTCGGACACGGTAAGAACGCAGCGGAGACGGCAACAGAGAAAGATATGAGAGATACAGCACAGCTGATCAAACACGGATCGGCAAATAAAAAGCACCCGTCGACAAACGAGTTAAGTAGTGCCAGACAGACAGAAAGACAGACAGGCGGCCGGGCTGCTACAGTTCTTTGCAAATACAATGCAAGCAAATATGGCCTTCCTCGCAGTGTCACACCCCTACTAATGTGTTGGCAGTCCCTTTCACGCATAAAACAAGAAATTTGAGCTAATGCTCACGAGACGCGCGAAAGCCTATAGCAGTTCCTGTTCACAAACTGTCAGTCTATCTCCAGCCATTTCATCGCGACTTTCACGGGGGTACCGCTCTTTGATGCCCTCCTGCGCAGGTTTCCGTGAACCTAGAAAATCGAGACTTGGACCGTCGAAATCTACGTTCAGTGCTGAAAATTTCACATGCAGCTTGTCCATGTCCATCTCAATTGGTTTCGGCGCAATTCGCTCTCGAAATGTGTCTCGCAGCCCAAAATGGCCAAAAAATCCATAAAAACCCTATTTTAACGTTCAAGGTCATCTAAGGTCATTGAATTCGGTGGCATTCGAGAGCCAGTGTACGACTTCCTATTAGTGATTAATAGTAACCTAGGCCCTATCTCGCACTGTTACTGAGATACAACGACTTATTGGCCAAGAATCGCAAATTTTGCTTACCCCCCTCTCATTTAGTGCCCTCGTTCGGGGTGACCCCCTTCGAATTTATGGAAAAGCTTTACAGTTCCTGAAACTAGAGTCTTCCATGCAGCCGATGGTGAAGATTTGGTGATTCTAGCTTGCACCGTTTTTGACTGATCCAGCTGTGTGACAGACAAACAGACAGAGAGACAGACAGAATTGTGATGGCTAAGACGCGCTGAAAGCAGTAGCTGCTTTCGCGCGTAAAAACTAGCCGCGTCACCGAAGATCCGAAGATTATGCAACCACCACCCCGCCATACTTTGCATGATAATAGCGCATCATGACGCTATCCTATACAGTCCGCACCGGTACCAGTCAGCGCCGCTTACGCCAGGCACCGTATAATCAGCCAAAAATACGTACAATACCCGCCCAGTTCTGCGCTACAATTATGTACTGAGCAGTCGTTATACTAATGCTGTGTGAACAGTGCACTTTGCAGTGTGCAATTAAAGTCCAGGCCCGTTATTCGATTGCATTAAGCACTCCAAACATTTCTTTGTGTATGCTGAGTGGCGACTAGCAATCCACAATAAGCAGCCAAGTCGAAACATTATATACCAGCACATCACATTCAACCAATAACGAAGTACAAATTACTTACTGCAAGTGAACAGCGAGACCAAAAGCGGAAAATTAAAAGCCATCTGGACGACCGAGAGAGTTGAAGGTAACCGGACACTTCGGACCTAAAAGTGCGAGACACTCTGGACCTATTTTTCGGTATATATTTTTCTGTTACTAGCAACACGTTTTCGTTAATAACGGTTGTATAGGGTAAACTCCCGAAAATGCAACACTTAAGAAACCATGCGTCTTTTTTAATAAAGGTCACAATTAGAAGTTATGTTGCATTGTCACTCACTGACATTAGGTATGTGTTACAAATGTATGGTGCTGAGAGTAAATAATCTGCTGGATAATTACGACTAATTACTAAAAAAAACTTCGAGCTACTAATATGATCCACTTTAGGAAACATACCCTAAAATGGAACAATAATGCAACCTAAAGCGGAACACTTGTTTTCAACAATCTCTACGCAAAACAACCACAGCATATCACATGGTTTTATTGTTATATTTTAGGCGTAGTGTTTTTAGTTGTTAAGCGCTGCCGTTTAGGACTGTAGGATGCGCTATAAAAATTTGTTTGATTGATTGATTGACTGATTGATAATAGCAACTATATTTGCACAGCCCGGTATAGTGCATAGCTTATGAGAGATTGGCAGTTTGCACCCAACTGCACTCGCATGGCTCAGGTACTATCACGATAGGCAGTGGTGGGCCAAAACACATCGATCGCTACAGTCCTGACACGTAAGCCTATGCACGTAACTAAGTAGTTAACTTTAATTTTAGTCAAAAAAACCATTAGACCACTATAAATGTCTGAGACAATAATGTTATGGGTCCGAAGTGTCTGAGACACTTTGAACCTAGGTCCAAAGTGTCCGGTAAGCGAGTTGAATTGATAAAAATGAGAAGTAAATGAGAACACAAAACTAGCGTTCGACAGAACAGCAGTGATTAAGGAGTGTCACCGTCACTGTCAGTGTAACATATATCAAATTTATCAATTCGGATGTAAACGTCATATATCATCAACCATATACAACGGTTCAGCCGTTAAGCGAAATGTCTATAACTACACTGTGCACAGAAAAATGTAACTCCCTAGACATCGTACAACAGAAATGTCAAATCTGAACGAATCTGGATAAAATTTCGTACATTTAATCCCAATAAATTGTTGAAGCGATCAACAAATTTCGTTGAAAAAGAGTGTGTCATGCAGACTGCCCAATTCACGCGGTGACCAGCATGGCAAGATGTTAAATCACAGACCCACAGCGGCAGACAGGCGGACAGATCGCATGCCCGTAACGTATATAGGAGTCCATGGGTGGATTAACATGAGGTTGCCATAGCAAAGCAAAAGCAGCATGCACCGTCGGCACACACGGTATATGAAGGCGGAGTTAATCGTTATACAACATACGGGCTCACAGCAAGCCACATATTGCATGCTACACAGCAGGAGGAAAGGCACATACAGAGACAGGCAAATAAACGGATAAGCGGTATCAAAGATAGCCCGAAAAATACGAATGTGGTGGCGTATATATGTAGTAACGAAAATAAATCGAATTACGATCCATACAATTATAAAAAAACCTCTTGTCCCAAACCTAGCTGTCTAAAATTTTTAATGAAAGACAACGGCGTAGCCAGAAATGCGAATTGGGGGCCTCCCCTTCCTTACCCCTTCCCTTCTCCTCCTTTTTCCTCCCGTCCCTTCCCTTCACCCTCCCTCTCTCCCCTTCCTATTCTTAAAAGTAAAGAATAACAGGATCTCTAAAATCCAGCTAGGGGTCTGAGGAGCGCTGTGAGCTCCCCCATTGAGGTATAGGGTGAAGCGGCAGCCCCAGCCAAAATCGAATATGGTGCACTATAGGGATTGCAATCCCTCGGGATCCCGAATCACAAGATCCCGGCTGTTTTCGGGCGGCGCCCCAATCCCGGGATTTCGGGATTACAAAAATCAGCTAAATTTGTACTTGTTCGCATGCTAAATGATACAATTAAGAACTGTAGTTGTCTGATGAATAAAATAGTTCATGTGCGCTAGACTCCTCTTTGCTGTGCATTGTAATTTGTATTTTGACAGTCAACTGTTACTAAATACAGTTCAGAAATACCTTCCATAGGGGCCTTTAGCCCTTTACACTACATCCTATATGCATAATTATGTTCATTTTGAATACCAAAGTGACGACAAATCTGTAAGCCTAATCCTGAAACAGGATCCCAAGATTACAAATTTCTCAATCCCGGATCCTGGGATTGAGAATTCAATCCCGGGATTGTAATCGCTAGTGCATTATAGCTTTAAAATATGAGATCTGATAGTGGCGACAATTTAAATCAACTGATCAAATTTAGTGCAATTTAAACGTGCGTGTGTCTTATCTATAGGAAATAGAGGGGGAGGGAGAGGGTGAGCCACTGAGCGCCCCTTGTCTACGCTATTGACGAAAAAGACCTCAAACTTACGCCGCGAACGGTGCTACCATCAGTAAATACGAAAAACTTAATAGCTATATTGTTAGTTCTTGGAACAGAATTCTGGAGTGGATGATGATACATGTACAAAATCCACAAAAGAATCCGGATCGCCACCGAAATCTAATCACAGTTATAAATTATCATAAATTATTATGATCATGGTAAACAAACAGGTTAACTCACAGCAGAGCGGGGACGACCAGACGCTGGACAGCGGGTTGGCTGCGTCGACGACTCCGTACTGCCAGACGCCGGCGCCGCAGTACTTGACCCTCGACTCAGTCCCAGTCCGCAGTTCCACGTAGTCAAACGAGCAGTAGGGCGACGACGCTTCCAGCTGGAAGCGGTAAAACGTCAGACAGACGGTCAGCGTGCTGGTGCGAGCTACCCGGGAGTCGTTCACGTAGATCGTCGACCGGCAGGTCAGGTTGTCGGCGTAGTCGAACGGGAAGTTGGGACTGGACACGTGACCCACTGACCCGACCCGACCCAGATACGACCGCGAACAATCACCACTGCCTGTACACAGAGACAAATACACACACACATACATGTCGTAGTGCAAGAGACTCGAGAGATAGCGGGGCCCGAGACCCGGGAAAACTTGCTCGCGGGGCCCCTCAGAGAGAAATTTTTTGAATTTTTCTTTTCAAAATGGCGCATTCTGGTGTACTGCATATTTCTCAGCGACGGAAAAGGCTCCCCAAACGTTGCGGAGCCCAGGTTAACTTACCCTCTACCCCCTCCCCCTCTCGACGGGCCTGATAAAGTGAGATAAACGAACTTGTATTATTATACACTCCATAGTTTAACCGGCGCTTATTCCACAGTCTCCAACCCAACGGTCGGTTCGGTGGTGTAGCCTAAGCCTGCACTGCCGTTCGTTCAATCACGCTTGCGTGCACCCATGCATGTTATACCACTGCAGACATAGTGCTAGAGATATGCAGCAAAAGTGCAACTGATCTATACCGACTACTGAGAGACCATGTGAGCTCATAGCAGTGTAGGCTAGCGGGGGAGGGGGCTAAGACCCCTGCTCTGGAGGTCTCAGCCACCCCTATTCAACATCGGGCTTACCCAGTTCTGCTCTATAAGTGAGATGCAGAGTAAGACGACATCTACATCAGGCTAAAAAAACTGTAAAAGACTGTCATCATTTCAGCCAAATATAATAATAATTTATTAATCAACCTACAAGTTACAACACGTCTATTTTCTGAAGAAACAGCACACCTACAGGAGGAACGTATCCAATAACCAACCACTTGCATGATTTAAGGGAGACAGACATTAGTTCTAAAGATAACGGAAATAGAACCAGCATTTATAGATTATAGCTGTAAGACTGCTGTTTAGTGTATATAGCGACGGATATGCGAATTATCCCGGACCAATAAGGTCAGACAACGATGGGTTTGTACGGTATCTGCGTAATGGACCGGTGGGCTATAATAGAAGGATCAGACCAGAGTCGTGACCAGCTTAATGCCACGTTACTACACGAAACCGCTTCTTCCATTACAGAGCCGCCACGGCCACACACGGAAAGCAATTTAGCAATACACGCAGTGAGATAAACAGACAGATGGATGACGTAGAGACCGGCGGAAAGAGGCAGCTGATTGGCCGAAACGACGTGACGTCACAGCTCACGACGTCACGCGCACTGATCGCGGCAGCAGCCAATAGCGTCACGTGTTCAACACCATGACGGTAATCAGAAACGACACTGATACAACAGTCGCAGGAGAAAATTCTCAGGCCGGCCAAATATCTCAGCTAAGGCAAACGGACATTTCCGGTATTTGGTGACAACTTATGGAATGATCTTCACGCTCGGTCTTTAGGCAGCGTCTCAAGACTTTCCTCTTTCTTTCGTCGTCTATATCCGGATTTGCTTATCCGACTCTTCGCTGACGATAGTGCATATAGAAGTCGTGCTTAGGTCTATTACTTAGACCACATTAAAACTCTCCACGACGAAGACATGTGATGGTTATTTGCAAGACACAAAACATCTGTAAACACGTATGTCCAAGAATTAAGTTAGGCCTACCGGTATTTTTTGTACTGCATGACTGTTTGTATCCAAGTTAACTCAAAAAGTTATAAACAGATTCTGATAATTCTCTGGAAGGAGTAGAGCCCAATACAAGAAAGAAGTGATTAGATTTTAAAGGCGATCCGAATTCTTTTGTGGATTCCGGCATCATCGACGATTCTTCATCAGTGACCAGTGGTCGTTAAAGGATGGACAAGATTTGTCAAAAGCTACAGTTGGTGAATTACTTATGGACAGTGCGTCGTCGGGTGAGACAAAAGATAAATAATCCATCACAGGCGCACGTCGTATATTCTGCTAACAGTTCTGTTACTTATTTATCACAAGCAGCCGCAGATTGATGGTCACGGCAACTCGCCAGTCTCAGCTGTTCGGCGACCCGCAGCTGCGTGAATATATGCTCACGCCAGATGTTATGTGCGAAACCAAAAACTGTCAATCAAAAAAACCACACAGTTTTTCTGCTGTAACTTTGGCAAAAGAGAACCGATTTTAACTTAAAAACAAGAAATTTGAGCTAATGCTCACGGGACGCGCGAAAGCCTATAGCAGTTCCTGCCCGCAGGCAATCACCCATCGCAGTACTAACCGGGCCCGGCGTAGAGTAACTTCGTTTCAGCCGAAACGCGTTACCAACGACGCCACGCCACCAATGCCAGCACCGTGGCGCCGCCTTGTGAATGATTTTGTCGCAGTCCAAAATCGCCCGAAAAATCCATAAAAACCCCCTATTTTGGCGCTCAAGGTCATCCAAGGTCATTGAATTCGGCGCAAATCGAAAGCCAGTATACGATTTGCTATTAGTGATTAATAGTAACCTAGGCCTTATCTCGCACCGTTACTGAGATACGGCGAGTTATTGGCCAAAAATCGCAAATTTTGCCCACCCCCCCTCTCATTTAGCGCCGTCGTTCGGGGTGACCCCCTTCGAATTTATGGAAAAACTTTACGGTTCCTGAAACTAGAGTCTTCCGGGCAGCCGAAGGTGAAGATTTGGTAATCCTAGCTTGGATCGTTTTTGCCTGATCCACCCGTGTGACAGACGGACGGACAGACAGACAGACGGACAAAATTGCGATGGCTAAGACGCGCTGAAAGCATAGCTGCTTTCGCGCGTAAAAATATGCCGACCCAGTGCCGACATATTATGCAGCCGTCCGTCGTAACCGTGACTCTAACATTGACCAGTGACTTTTTGAACTGAGACTTGGCAATTTGGCACACCATACTCCTACCCTCCAGGGGAACGTTCATACCAATTGTGTTTTAGTTTCTACGTCTTTTTGCTTTCCATTTACAGAAATACGGACGGATAGACGCGCAAAACATCTCGCGGTATATAACCAGCCACCAAATCGACTCAGAATTCTACCCTCCATGAGTGTCAGCCTTGAAGCCGAAGACTAACAAATGGCACGGTCAATGTACGTGACCACTATCATTTGTTAGTCTTCGGCTTCAGCAAATATAACGGTACTACAGCTGCCTATTCAGGCGGATCTGTGGCTCAAGCTGATCGGTGTTCTGCATTCATCAGATGACCGCACAATAAACACCGTTATTTACTAATATTATGATATCATACGCGCATGCCATAATCATCATTATCATCATCAGCAGCAGCAGCAGCAGCAGCGGCAGTGGTGTGACGTCAACCCATGCAGCGCCAATCAATTAACGGCGTAATTCCCGAGAGAATGTGGAAACTGTAACGGTATAGACGTTGGATCGACAGGCCGATGGATCGACTTCCTGTAGGGACACTATCAAGTAGTTTCTACTTGGATGGGTGACTTTCGGCGGACAAGTAAACCATCTGAGTATGTAAGGTCCACTCAGTCTTCCATCCCTGTGGGGTATAGGTAAATCGAATACTGACCGGTCTGTCTGGCTGGGGTTGAGACAGGATGCGTTCACTTGCGTCGGGTGGCAGGTAACACTGTGTGATGAATGTGATCCCATATGACAGGTGACGCTCTGCAGGCATCTTTGAAATGGGTTTCCCATTAAAAGCTATAACCTTTAAACCTCGCTGGGTAAAGGTTTCTGTCTCAGTCCAGAAGAACCCCCCTCGGAACCAACACTTTCAGACAGGCTGATGCAATCAATCAAAACGCATCATCTGCATCATCCGTATGCCGTGTCATATCTCTGCGATTAGCTGCGAGAATTAACGACACCACAATGACACGTTATAGATCACTGGCGAGCAGTGTCCAAGAAAACATCCATTATACGACAACTCATTATCGCTGTCTGTATGACAGATTGTCACTGCCAATCCGCTTATGACCCATCATGCATCACGGACATCATCAATATGTTATTATGCGTCATCTCCCGCGGGAAAATATGACCCATGCTTCCGGATTATCATCCTGTAACACCTTTAAATCGTTCCACAGGTTTACACCAAAAACACGAAGACAAGCTGTTGCTAAAATGAGCCGACTGTACCACTTATATCCGGTCACAAAAAGAAAGCGGCTTCCCAGAGTGACTACAGTCACCATGCTATGGTGACGCTGCTATATCGATCGCTATACAATCAACGCTAGGATACGATACAGCAATTCGGAGCATGTGGTTGACGACTGCAAGCAGAATCTATGCATTCAAAACGTCAAACCGCTGCACATATATATATATATATATAGACAATTACTAATGATATCCTACAGGCTCGTAATCGTCCTATCCAACGGCACAATCCCCGACCCCCTACGACGTACCGTTTAGGCTGTTTAGCCACAATACATGCGTTAAAGAGAGACAGACAGACGATTGAGAGACGACACATCATACCCAAGGCTCAGCCAAAAAAAGGTATGTGGATAGTAACGACTTAGCAAAAGAGGAAGTATATGCTGTCACAGTCAAAGGGCTGGCGAAGGCTGGCTGACCGAAGCCTCTGGCATTTCACAGGACTCGCCTTTTTCCCTTTATAGCGTCAGACAGGAACAGAACTATAGTTGCAGTACTAGCATGCAGCGCATACTGATGACGGGCTGTTAATAGACCCTTAGCAAAGTGATTTAGCGGTGACTGGTCAGTGGTCACGAGTCCGAAAGGACACTAGTGCAAAAATGACTCCATCCGCCATATCCAAGGACCGTCAAGGCCAAAGATGCAAGCAATCCTTATTTTAACCCTATCACTAACTCTCACGCTGTCTGAACTAGTGCCATTTCAGACTAAGCTTAGCAAGTGCATTAGAGTGATCTGACTGCATGGCATCTCTCAGCTTTCTGCCCTCCCCCTCCTCCCGTTCCCGGTCAGCTGTCAGCTTTCTCTTTCCTCAGTCACCCGGCGGTCCATCCACGCCGGTGACCCGGACTATTAGACACAATACATCGCAATCAAGGGACGACCAACATCGATTTGACCCGTGGCTCCGAGACCGGTATGACGACACTGATGACATGCAGTTGAATCAAGAAATAAATGATGCTATGAGCTCAGCTTGCATTGCTTGACATTCACTGCATTGACGTCTTCGTGTTACTATAGCAACCGCCTCAGCAACCGGCAGACAAACCCCGTCATCATATAGCGGTTAAGGCGGCATTATTTCTAGTAAAGGGTCATCGTCATCATCAGTCATTGCGATGTCGGGATGTCGCTCTCTGGTCAATATCTGGTCAGAGGTTGATCAGTGATCTGCGGCGGGTCTAACAAGGACTGTTTTAAGCCGTGCGCGCAGGGACTATAGGTCAATAGGTCATATGGGTGTTTAAACGACCCGCCACGTATCACGCATGCCAATCGTTGTTCATACTACACCGTGTCTCAAAAAAAACATCCCCAACATTTTTGACTGTAACTTGAAAACCAATTATCAGATTTTGATAATTTTTGGTACAAATATTCCTAACACAACTTGCCATCAAATGACCATTCAGTTTCCAACCTCACCCAACGTTTGCTTTTCGCTTGATCCGCTTTCCCTAGGTAGTGCAGAAGCACACATTGGGTAAGGTTGGAAACTAAACGGTCATTTGATGGCAAGTTGTGTCAAGAATATTTGTACCAAAAATTATCAAAACCTGATAATTGGTTTTCATTTCAAGTTACAGTCAAAAATGTCCGGGATGTTTTTTGAGACACAGTGTAGATACTCTTGGATGAGCTTGAATGCACTATGGTGTGCCAATCGTGCGGTATTGTGGCTACACGGTAAGTCGCAATAACCATCACGACACGCGTAGAGCGCGACAGTCTTTTGAGCTATAAGAGCTTGTTTTAATATTAGTGGCTACAGTTTGGGTGAGTTTTTAACAGTTTCACTAGGTTTTCTGGGGCCTAGGGAAGGTGGGATTGAGTATCTACACTGTGTCGTGCGCGCGACAGTAAATATTTGTGGTATAAAATTGTTTTGCGAAGACTGCTGAGCACATGCTCTAGCTGATCACAGACAGAGACGGACCAGTGACCACACTGTGTCTGTGAAGGTAATAACAAGCGAGCGATGACATCAGACACGACGACGACCGGCAACTCATAAACCAACCACTTCGCCAGACAGACCATATATACGCACGACACACTGGCTACCGGATGGCCGGGTCCCCCGTGGGACGACCAATAACGCAATAAACACGCCGTTCGTTAGAAGCTCGGCCCCCAGCTGCATCAATTGCAATATTACACAAATGTCATCGCTTGCCGCATAAATTCTGCGCCGTTACAATAGCAGTTTCTGCACTGCAGTCAGCAAATTAATCGCCGCATAGTTCGCATCGCGCGAGGTGTTCGCTGTGACAGTAGGGCTGCGACGCTCTTCTTGAGCAAAGCCTACATGCTCTGCAGCTGAAGAAATTCCAACTTCACTTATTCTAAAACTGCTGACTACATATCACAATATCACAAGGTAGCGCAGCGACGCGTTTGGACTGTGGTGAAATCTTTAGTGATCACTTAACTGCAAAATACTGCAGAATACATCAGTGAAAGAATTCTGAAAATATGTCAATATACGACGCACTTAGAGCCAAAATACTGAACAACTCTGTCCACTTTCAGCTTAAGCGTGCATGGTTTCTATCCAATGCAACACACGCAACAAACACAGGAAAAGAAAGCAACAAACGCAGCTGACGCAATGACAAAAACCCAAGGACAGAAGCGGTGTCTATATTTTTACGTTGCGTGTGACGGAACCACGCTTGACCCCTCAGATAATCTGCAATGATCTGCAGTGCCTTAGACTTAAGCCTGAAGCCAAGGGAAAGGGTCGATCATTTGACGGCTTCCATGCATTGATCCCTTCAGTCAGCTGAAAAGTGGAAAATGCATAAAAATAGCTATCAAGAAATTTGACCTACGCACGCCACAGCTATATATCAGTTCCTATTTCAGTTGTGGTCTATGTGTAGCCATTCCGTAGCAATTCTAATAATCTTGCAGGCTATTGCATCGCTTACCGTTTCGCGCTACCGCGTACTGACTTTCAAGGTCATCCAAGGTCAATGATTTTCATCTCATCTGAAAGGGCATATGCGACTCTCTATTAGTGATAAATAGCAACCTATATAGACTATATCGCACCGTTTAGCCACAATACATCCGTTGCACACAGACAGACACAACTTAACAGACAGCTGTATGGAAAAGGTTGGCTTCAAGCCGGAGATTGGTCTGCGATCACAAAATAAGCAATTTCTGTTGATCTGTGGTGTTTAGACAGTCCGCAACAGAACAAAGTAGGAAGCAAGTCACCGGCTGCCTTCACAAACCGGTAGGCCTATAGCGACGTAGGCCTACGTTTAAGCTGCTATCCTGTTTCTGTTTCGCGGCAGTCAAGCTTCCAAGGGTCTCGGCCGCTGCGATCTCTCAGTCGCTAGTCGTAATTTACTTATTTATCGCGAACGTGACATGAACTATGAGTCAAGACGTGGAAGCTTGCGCCTGCCTGCAGCCTTTGTTATGCTTTCACTTCCCATCACTTGTAGCACGCCTGCGCCGGTGCCCCATTGTAGGATCGCCCCCAGAAAAGTCTCTCCCGGCCGACAATTTACCGGCAAAAATCCGCGCAGCCCGGTGACAGCCCCGGCGGAACGGATTTTTGCCGGTAAATATTGTCAGCCGGGGGAGACTTCTCTGGGTAGCGATCCTATAATGGGGGAAACTTTTTTATGCGGCCGGCGATATTTTAATAAGGGGAAGACATATCAATTCCGTGATTATCTCTCCACGGGCGGATTTTTCATAGGGAGACATTTTAACGTGACACCGGCCGGACGCTGCAGTATGACCCGATAATTGATTGATAGCCGTAGGCCGTCATCATGAATACATACTGCACCAGTGCCGCTGCAGTGGCTGCTTGGCATGGGCAATGGGGCGACGATTTCTAGAAATCACCACTGTGGGGGTCAGCACGTCGGGCGACACTTGGCCTGAATAATAAACACGTTTTTTTCTAAAAACAGTTCCTGCAGCACGTCACTACAGTATCAGCTAAGAATAGGTCTGCAGTGTCCCTGCCCTGCAAGACTAAGCCGCCATCGTGGGTTCAGTAATACTCGCTTAACTAACTGTATGCGTAATACTTAATTGGGTACACCATACACGGCTTTCCTAATTCATGTTTTTTCTTTATAAATATTTTAGCATGACACCTGCCCGCTCTTGATCCACAGCGCCGCTGTATTCTGGAACGTAAGGGCGCTATAGAAATTTTATTATTTTTATTATCTTGACACCGAAAATGTGGTCGTGGTCTTGAATTCCAAGAGATCTTGTTCATGATCGTCACTCACTGGTCTTTCACATACTTGCCTTTCGCGGTTAATGATGGCACCATCGGTCTCGGGGTCGGTTTCGCGGTCTTAACACCGTTATCCGATCTTGGGTTCTCATAGTAACTATAGTCATTTGAAACTGGCGGCGTCAATTTGCAGAAGTTGGCGCCTGTGGCGGCTGGATCAAAGGAGTTCCGTCTACATGCATTTTCCATTACCGTCGGAGCTGAGAGCAAGACAAAGAAGGAACCGCAAGAGGACAGGAGAGGCATCATCTCATCACCGCTCTTGGGCTTACAGTCACCGCTCAACTGATCATATACCGGCAACAAAACCACCAAAATAACAAGCCCATCTGCTGGAGCAAAAGGTATATAAAAATGACAGACAGACAGACATTATTCTCAGCATTCGACGTTCCTTTCTTTTATAAGTTTCATATAGCCGCCGTGGCGCAGGCTTCAATCTGCGATGCCTAACAGGAACAAAAAAAGGTCTGCATAAAACAAAGATGTCGGCGCCTAATACCGACATACATGCGGCCATCCGTCCGCTTGCCGAGTCTCGTGCATTGCGAGAATTATCGTCATTATCGAAATTTTCAATGGTAGGCCTACACGGAGCCGTACGTGATAAGCGTTACTGCGATGAGGTTGAGGCTTTTGACGCGAGACCAACCTATCGAGCTGGAAATAACTGTTACGGTTGGTGACTCCTGCCATGTAGAATGTTCACATAAAATTAGTTTCTGTTACATGTTTTTTTTTGTTTTCGAGTTACAGGCCTAAAGCCCGTACCGAACAGACAGACCGCACAGACGGACGGTCAAGACATGTAACGTCGTCCATAGACCGGCCTCATAATAACGTAACGTTCAACTACAATCGCGTTGATAAACGAAGAAAAAACGTGCGTGACGGAATGAGTCAATTTCGTGTCAGATAGGCCTACATGCACTCACTACAACATCTAGGCTAATGAGAAGAAACGACCTCGAAGTGATGGGCAAAGTACAGAATCGAAGAGTACTACTCGGTTTCCAGCCAGTCGAGAGCAGGGCGCTAATGAACGCAACTGATATTAACGGTGCTTCGGTGCACTGCGCTACTATAGCTGCTGTTCAGGGGAATTACCTTCAAGCATAGGTGCCGTGTGGGGCACATCAGATTCCCCTGTAGCTATATATGGGCATGTAGAGAGAGAGGGGGTTGTGAGGCGGCACGGTCTCGCATTTTCTCCAGGGATGGCACGCGTTCCCATCCTACAAAGATCTAAGTACATGTAAAAAACCAACGTGTTTTGAGCATTGTAAAATAAATGTATATGCCTGTGAAGAAGTGGTTCTCCGTCTGTGTCTATGATTGTTTAAATTTGTTTAAAAACTTACAATTTCATTTCACAATAGTTGATGTAGCTGCAAAACATTTCCCTTTTAAAACAAAGTGCCATGCAAACATGCAAAAATTCTTCAAGCAAGATTTTGTCTCACGCCACTTGAGTTTCAAGCGTGCCTGCCCCACTTTCGTTTCTAGGACTGCAAGTCTGCAACACTGGACACAGGCCCGTCGAGAGGGTGGGGTAGGGAGGTGTAACTACCCCGAGCCCAGCGACTTTTTTGGGAGGGGGCGCCATCACTCAAAAATATAAAGTACACCAGAATGCACCACTTAAAAATTCAAAGATTTTCTCCCCAGAGGGGCACCACGAGAATGTTTTTTTTTTTTTTTGGGGGGGGGGGAAATGTTTTCCCGGGCCCCGATGTGGCTTTTGACCAGCCTGCCTGGACATAGCTAAAGCGCGTGAGGGGGGTCCCTAGTCCCTACTCAGTCACAATCCGGACAAATGTTCGTCCCCACATCAGCACAGAATCAACGGAAGACCAGCGTCAGCGCTGGCCGGTCAAACATGCAGTTTAATCAGACATTCAGTGCATGGAGCTTATGTATACACTATACAGCTCTAACGATAGACCAACGCAGCCTATCCACACCACATCCAGGCAGTGCCCGCCCAACACAACGGTCCACAGCGCAGTCCGCTCCGCTATCAACAGTTCTAGGATCTGTGGACAACACCTGACGTGTATGGATGCTCAAGGTCAGCATCTCAAGTCAATACGGACTATGCTTCTCCAAGACTTCGTTCGAAGTTCGGTGAAAGGGCGTTTTCATACTCCGGACCCACTGCTTGGAACAGACTGCCGCTAACATTCGTCATCAAGCCACCAAAGCCAGTTTCAAGACACATCTCAAAACATTTTTATTCTCCGAGTTTTTAGCACGTTTTTAATTTTAATTTTATTTGTCTATTGTCGAACACTGTAATGTCCACTGTTCATTGTGTAAGCGGACACTAAGCCCACGGTATGATGATGATGATGATGTAGGGAAAATCTGCGATAATCAGATAATCAACGATATGGCGTTACCAGAGCGAGATTGTGGCGCCATCTGGTGAGTGATTTTGTTTTACTGGGTCTTCTGTGAAATGGCAGCCAAAAGCCATATACGGATGAGATCTACGGATGAAGTCTATGTATCACTAGCGTACGCCGTACGACGGTGCAGCACCGTCGCGCATTCACCTTTGCATTAGCAGGGCTTTACTTGTTACTTTGGTTCTCCTGGCTACTTTTCAATGTGTGTCTGTTTTTATGCTCTGTTAAAGTACCAGTAGGGAGCGGGATGGAATAACTATTTCATAATATTCCGAGTAACGTTACACAACAGCTCATAAGAAACTGTCGCCATGGCAACTAAACTAAAGATGCTGCAGATGCAAACAGTTTTGTTACAGTAAATGTTTGAAAGCAAACCAAAAATGCACCAATATTTTTGAGAGATCTAATTAAAATTTTATGGATGTAATGGGTTTTTATGATATTACAACAACATAAGCACAAACATCAGGCAAATTCAACTCTTATATACATCCACGATGAGAAACAGTTAAAATGTATGGCACATGTAAACTTAACGATAACTTAACAATAAATACTAAATAATGAACTACAGATAAAGCAGTAGAAATTCAGCTATGTGGGTTTAATTTCTAACTATGTATTTAATGTGACAAATGCTGTCCTTGCAAACAAGCTTTTAAGGATTATTACAACAACACTAACACCAGGTAAGTTTAACTCGCACAAACAACTACAGAGTGCAGCCAAAAAAGTAGCCCCCTAAAGATTTTCGCTGTTTTCTCAGCAACTGTTTGAAGTTTTAATTTGAAATTTTACAGTTTTATTTAATAAAACCTTCTACATTTAACTAGAATGGGAGGCTTTTGGACTACCTTTCTGACAAAGTTATAGACTTTTTAACATGATCGCTTACCGATTTTTCAGCATTACAAAATGTTCAAGCTACTACACCAATGCAATAACATCGTTGAAACAACACAGTTAACTAATGATCAGATGCCAGAATTTCATTGTCACTGTGAATGTTCGAAGTGTCCACCGCCAGCTGCAAGCTCCAACACAAGCCTTCAGTCGCTTACTTTGATAAGTCTTTCACAGCCTTGTCGATCGGTCCTTCTGGCAGGTTGCCCCAGATAACCTGAAGTGCTTCTTTGACTTTGGCAACTGTTTTCGGCTTTGTTTTAAGCTTGCAGTAAGCCTCCAACATTGCACCCCACATACACGTCCATTGGGTTTATATTTGGCAAATTTGGAGGCCACTGGTCTTTTGTGATGAAATCGGGACAGTTGGCCCGCAGCCTGTTCCGTGAGCTGTGCGCTGTGTGCTGGCGCGCCGTCCTGATGGAAGATGAACCCGGTGGGCAGCCGGCGCTTGCTTTAAAAGAACGATAATTAAGTAACAATTTATAAACAAAATAAATTACTGTTTATCAAATCGTCACTGTGACGTCATCAGCAGTAGCATGGTAACTGGTTTTTGAAAATTAAACAGCATTTTTAGCCTGAACATCTTTAATGCTGAAAAATCAATAGGTGGTCTATAACTTTGTCATTTTCCAACAGAATCACATTTAACTACAGAATCACATTTTACTTGGCAGTCAAATGTAGAAGGTTTTATTAAATAAAACTAAAATTTGAAATGAAAATTCCAAATGGTTGCTGAGAAAACAGAGAAAAACTTTAGGGGGCTACATTTTTGCCACACCCTGTATAATCAGAATTAGATTGTCAAGGTTTTTTTATGGTTGAATACTGACCCGGTAGCGGCAGTATCATGCACACAAAAAAACACACAGAACCCACGTGACCTTAACCTTTAGATGGGGATTCTGCTGGGGGTTTTGTCCGAGGTGATTTTCTGGGGGGGGAGATTATGTCCATGGGGATTAGCCAAATCTAATCTTCACTGAAAATTTCTGTCAAATCCATTCCATAACCTTTTCTACAATCCTACTAACAAACTTTCTTGCCCTACCTCGCAATGGTGAACAATCCAAAAATCCAGTCTTTTGACCTTGACCTTTGGCGTATGGCCTAGATCTTCAATGGGGCTATAGCGGTTGTCAATGTACATGCTCACATAAAATTTCATTGAGCTAAGTGCAGCAGTTCACGAGTTATGGTGTTAACAGAGAAAAACTCAGCTGAAAACAATACTGCCATAGCTACCGCAGACAGTAATTAGTTAAAATACACAACAGAACGAAACTACGTTGTGAATACTGAATAATATGTTGATTACAGACATACCTATACAATGTTGCAAATGGTCACAGAAATGAAACGGACTAGGAAGGTTGTAAATGTAAATGACGCACACAGCTAAATGTTTAGCATGAAAGATTAATCAGAACAAAGAGCATTATATACAGCAAATGTCAAAGCAACTGCTGCCATGAACTTGTAATGCCTGTTTTACAAACTGCTTGCTTGTACTACAAGCTGCACCAATTAGATTATAGCCCTAGAAAAACTTCTGTATATATCAGACACTGCGCCAAACTTCTGCATTTTATATACAACTATGCACACAAAGTAAAGCCAGCCTACTACCGGGTTTATGACCACATCACCTGCGGGCTGACTGCCTAGAGACCGGGATCAGCTCCGGTCCCTAAGCTTGTTATCGAGTATGGGATACCTTTACCTTTTACCTTTATTCACACAACATATCCTGCTGCAAATTTCATTTCAAAAAAACTGTTTGAGTGAACATTGCAGTCACACTAAGCATTCAGTATGAATAATAAATCAAATGCTCTTAAAGTGCTCTAATTTTTGTCAGAAATGCAGTTTAATCCGATTACACTGTGTTCAAAAATTGCTCTCTCAAGTTCAAAATAAATTTTTTTCCCCTTCAACCAGATATTTTAATGAAATTAGCTAAATATGTGATGATAACCTTTTCAATTTGGTGAATAACATTCAGAATACAGAAATTTTCCTAGTGCATTGTTTTTATTAGCACACATGCATTATATCTATTTGGCACATGAAACAACTTGTTACCCACACGTGTACCTCAGAGAAAACTTCTGGGAATTCCACTGACAAGTGTCAACATTTTCACTAAGCATATAACAGAAATGAACCATAAGTACCATACAGCAAGGGTAAAGGTTTGGATTACCAATACAGACCTGAACTAATGATCCAGCAGATTAGCTAAGTGCAGCAGTTCACGAGTTATGGTGTTAACAGAGAAAAAACTCAACTGAAAACAATACTGCCGTAGCTACCGCAGACAGTAATTAGTTAAAATACACAACAGAATGAAACTACACTGTGTCTTAAAAAAAATGTCCCACTTTGTAACTGTCCATATCTTTGACAAATATTAGCCAATTTTCAAAATTCTTTCACTCGCGCACTCTTTTGACAATTTGCAATAAAGCAGTTATTGAATATCCCACCACACCATAACTGCATCGCTACACTACCTTGTGAAATATAAATGCAAGAAAAAACTAGCAATACTAAGCAAC
>Ga0209367_1004041_pt1 | contig 20125 bp, 10 predicted proteins | sample WorMetLIZISLAND2_FD_187412 | JGI IMG/M metagenome (GOLD analysis project Ga0209367, IMG submission 187412) | Marine gutless worms symbiont microbial communities from Max Planck institute for Marine Microbiology, Germany - Olavius geniculatus... ...
TGGGACAACCCTGCAGGAGTTAAGCCACGCTGCCCTAGATAGGCAGCGGTGGGCAGCGATAGTAAGAATGGCGTCAGACACCAACGGGCATTGAGCCCACGGTTGTCGATGATGATGATGATGATAGCGCTTCTTACATGAGACGGATTCGTGGCCAGAAGCACAATCTCGGAAGTGGCAGCTGATTGGCATGAGCTAATGATAGCGCAGCGCACTACGCGGCCGTCCATTGCTTGTGTAAACAAACAGTTGGACCCGCCGTTTGCTCGCGACGTCATTTACATGTAGTTTGTTATTTTTTACCAGCGTAACAGATCACGTGATCCGAAAGCACGATCGCAAAACAGCGTCGCGCGATTTTTTTCACTACGACGGCATGGCAAACGTCTGTGAAAATGATAAACGGGCTCAAAGGGTTATTGTACTGAGGATCAATTTACATCTTGCGAAATCACCGCTGTTTTCTGTCGCTCGTAGTGGGCACTAGGGCGACGACTATCGATTCGATTACCGAATGCTCTGACTGGCAAATTACACGTGTTGTGAAACACTGCGCAGTGGTCCGACAATCATTCATTACCACTAGCCCCACTGATACACTGCGGGGCGGATAATATTTTTGGCGAAATCAGCATAGCACGCAGAATACAATAAATGCTGAAATGTGGCGTTGTCTTGCATGCCCCCACGATAGCGCAGTGTTTATGGGGTCTGGTTTGCGATCAAGAGGTCGCGGGTTCAACTCGTGACCGATTTTCTTCTTGCTAAGTTGTTTACACACACGTATGTGCCTCTGTCATCAAGCATTATAACTTGACATCGGCCAGAACACGATAACACTCTGAAGTTCCCAAAAGGTAACAACCGCGAACATGGCAGAGAAAATGGCAGACTTCCGCCGGGTTTATGACTACGTCGTCTGCGGGCTGATTGCACGCATATAAAAATTATCGTGACATCGTCACATTTACTTCAAACTGTTTTTTGTCAGCTCGCAATGTTCGTGCAAAAATTTCGCGTGCTCATAAGTCATAACTGATGCAAATCTTAAGGTCGACCTTCCACAACTTAGCTTCAACACTACTTAATTCGTGCCGCCCACCTATCATAAGTCTAGCATCTGTGCGTGTTCAACATTTGTTTACCAGGCACTGTATCAGTCTACATAACTATGTCTATGGCTTCCAACGCTTGTACTTCTGTTTCTCCTGCTCATGTTGATGACGACGATGAAAAAGACGCGATAATGAACAAAAAAGTTAATTGCCCAGTGTCCTTGAGGCCTAAACTTCATTACTTCGATCTGTTGTAAAGGATTCGTTAGACAACAAGTCACATTACAAGCTTCATACAACATCTGGACACATAAAGATGTCATCGATGTGTTGTACAGCATATTGGGTTGGTGGCGTGGCGTAGGGTTAACGCATTTCATCTGATCAACGAAGTTACTCTACGAGGAGCCGGGTTAGTTCTTGGATGAGTGACTGCCTACGGGCAAATAAACCATCTCGGTATGTAACCAGCCGCCTATGTCAACTCAGCCTTCCGGGCTAGGTAAATCGAGTATCGGCCTATCTCGCTGGGGTTAAGGCGGGGCGCGTTTACCTGTGGCGGGTGGCAGGTAACATTGGGTGATCCCATACGGCAGGTGACGCTCCGTAGCTCTAAGATGGGCTTCCCATAAAGAGCTATATCACCACCTTTTACAACAAATCGGCATCAAATTGGAGTAAGTGGAGTTTGGGTCTAATACGGACAAGACAATGCCAACGTGTGCATTTATGTCACATTACAGTGACTGCTATTTCTCGTCAACGAAAACACTCGACGGCTGCAGGTATTCAACGCCTCGCATGCAGCCGCTGCAACCGACCATCAACTTGAAGCTGCGTGAATCTTTTGTGTTGACTGCATTGTGTGTCGGAAGCGAGTCCTATACGCATACTTTTCAAACACACAAGCAGCTAGGGCAAGGGCGATGCTCAGGCTCCCAGCAGCCTTGCTCAAATTATCACCGTTTTCTGGATGTATAAAATAGCATAAAAAGTTATACGTATACGTGTTACATCACATTATTGTTATTACTGCATGTGCTCAAAATGTTCTTCAACACGATCACAAACATAAGCGATAGACGTTGACGCTAGGGCCTAGCTGGTCCATGCCTGGCGTTATCAGTGCAAAAAATGGTTTATAGTTTTATCTGCTAATGTCGAAATCATTGTAGCATAATATGTTAGTAGGCCTAACTTTGTTCCCTCTCTGTTTGTAGGCCTAACAGTGCGCAATTTAATTTTTCAGTGGGCTATAATTTATGTATTTCTGCAGCTGAGAAATTACAAATTTTCGATAATTTTTACTGTTATAGTAGTTCTCAATAAAAAAACGTGACGCTTTTATTTTTTGAAAAACTTCGCGAAATATTCGCCGATTTTGATAATATTTGGCAGGCAACATCAGAAAAAAAACTAAACGTAAATGATTATAGTTTAGCCCACATTATTATATAACTGTGGTTACACTACCATGTGAAATGCAGAAGTCGTAGTTTGACCGTTTACAACAATGAATTCGTACTAAAGAGTGCATGCGTCAGCTCGGAAAATTACCGAGACCATAAAATCATTGAAAATTTGCTACATATTTAACACCAATCGTATTTATTTTAAAATTGTACGTCAACGAACTGAAACAGCGAGTAAGCCGCTATGGGTCGCGCGTTATTGAATGTGCTGTTGGCGAGTAGCGTCAACGTCTATCGCTTATGTTTGTGATCGTGTTGAAGAACATTTTGAGCACATGCAGTAATAACAATAATGTGATGTAACACGTATACGTATAACTTTTTCAGAGATAACAACTGTTACCCGTGTTTATCAATATTCAATTAATCATTTCTAAGCCAACGCATGCGCTACCCAGTAGGCCCTTATGGATTCATTGTTGTAAACGGCCAAATTACGACGTCTAAATTTTACAAGGTAGTGTAGCAACAGTATTAAAGTGAGGTGGGCTAGACTACAATCATTTACTTCCAGTTTCTTGTGATGTTGTGTGTCAAAAATTATCAAAATCGGCCAATGATTCAAAAAAAAAATAAAAGTGGCACGTTTTTTATTGAGACACGGTGTATATTGTATTCTTGTACATGTTACAGTTTCAAAACAAAACTCAAAACATACAAAAATTTAAGCAAGATTTTGTCTTTCGTCACCGATTTTTAGGCGTGCCCCCACTTCTTTTCACGGCTAGTCCTGTACACCCCTAGCTGCTGACGTCTGCCATTATCGTGCATGACCTTCCAGAGTTGGAGTGTTGCGGCCAGCGAACAATGGAACAACGGTCAACTGTGTTGACACTAAGCCCGGCATGCAGTTAACTTCCGCTATCACAGTACCACGTACCAATAGCAGACATAACGCACAGCCGCCTGTAATGACCCACTCAGACACCACAAGCGTTGCCACGCATTAATAGCAATTACCTGCTCTAAAACGTTGTTTTTGTAGTCTAGTTGCTTTCCACAGACTTTAATTCTGCGCAGATAAGTCCTAGAATTATGCAGCGTTTGGCAATCTGTGGATTCTGTTGTTATTAGCCGACGAAAACTGCGGCAGAATTACGACGATGCATTACGCACTTGTGTCGATTCACCAACAACGTCATCCTTAGTGAAATAGAAAATACTGACACTAATGACGGTAGATACGACAACAAATTACAAGCACAGTTTTATGTTGATTCAGTTCGGTTTCTTGTCGACATCTACGACACTATAGCTCTCCATATTTACGTTATCATTTCTATCCCGTTTATTTTAGCGAATAACTTGTTGTAACTTACATGTGGCCGCATACAAAATATTATTTTTCGCTATCCAGACGCCAGGTTTTTCATTTGCTGGTTAAAACATCGTCGACATTTAAATGACGTTTTTACCGACAAACGAACTGATCCGACTGACAGTGTACGAGTTTGTCAAAAAATGTGGTGAAAAAGACTGAGAAAGCCAGTGATGTTGTCCAGTTGATTCAGTCCGAATTCAATGGCTCCAAGTCCGAGTTCGAGTCCTATCAGTTCGACTGCAGGATTGGCAGATAAGGCCAGGTAGTAAGCCCATACTAGTGCTGACTCCTTGCGAGTATACAAGCATCCGAATCATTTCTCGTCATCGTGGCAAATTCATTTTCATCATTCACCATTTTCAATTTTCACATGGGAGACAGAGCAGCAAGACGCGTAATGAAGGCCACATAAAAGCAAACAGGCGTCACTAGATAAGTAGCCTACTGGTAACATCGGTCTAACTAAAATTGATGATTTAAAAACCGGGAGCAAATCTAAAGACATGATAATTACGAAGTATTTTCGTCTGCGCTCGTAAAATGATCATAAATGCGTAGAACGTTCATTTTATTGGTGAGGGTACTTAACTTTTTATCTGTCCCATTGCTATAGCATAGCATGGGACAAATTATAAAATCACTTCTGTCATTCTGTCATTTTGTCTGTCCGTCTGTAAACACTCCTACGGCCGCAATTTTGATTCGATCTTGATGAAATTTTGCACAGTGATTTGGGGCCCGAAAAGTAAGATCGAGTTTGTTTGGGATAAACATCTGATAACTCCTTCCCCCTATTTTACCCCCAATTTTTAGAAGTTTGCATTACGGCCTATGGGGACTTCAAAGCGGTATAACTCTGTCCCCGTAAAAGATAATTGTGCGCTCTTTGCACCTACCCCCTATTTCAAATCAGCGCTATTTGATGGTGTCGTTAAAATTTTTCCCATGCCGACCCCTGTTGCTATGGCAACAAATTTTGGGACAAAATTTAAATATAACTCGGCCACATGAAAAATAATTGCGCGCTGTTTTTACCTACCCCATATTTTCGGGCCCGAGCTATCCGATGGTGTCATTTAAATTTTTTGCCTGCCAACCCCTGTTGCCATGGCAACGAATTTTGAAACAAAATTAACTACAACTCGGCCCCCGTGAAAGATAATTGCGCCCTGATTGCACCTACCCTTTATACGCAGCTGCTAGGCTATATAGCGTGGCAATGGGACAGATACCTCGTTCTACAGAACGTATTTCTAGTTGAACATAATTTTTAACATGAAATATTTTAGATTGTGACCAATCTAATGTACTCCTCGCGCGCATTATTTTTTCTTGTATTCTTGTAGCTGCTTTTTAGTTCCTTTTTCACACCGCATAACGACCATGCGTCTACCTAGCACCGTTATGGAGATATGGCAGTTTAAAGTACTGTTCTTCCAGGAAGGCTCTTCCAGGAACATAGGTTGGTCGTTGGTCGGAGGGTCGGTCCTCAGTATTACACTGATCTTATATACTCCTCTAGTCCTCTTCGCTACGTTGTGAACGTAGCGCGCGAGGAGCAAAAAATGACAACGACGAGTGTCGACATGATGTGAGGCCATTCGTTTTATTGCCGAGCGTCTCAGGCGTTGACAGTAAATTAGGTCACGTCACGGGTGTTTTAGATAAAATTGTCATTTTTGGTCAGAACGTCATTGACATACAGATGACGTTTTTACAGACTTACGAACTGATACAACTGACACTGACAGTGTACGAGCTTATCAAAAAAGGTCTGCAGTCATGTTGTTAAGGTTCAGACGGCTGGTGACTTTAACCTTTGACATTTTGTACTAAAAATTGGCGCACCTGTTATTTTTGCCGACCGTGAACAACGTTCATACACCGTGTCTCAGAAAAAAACAGTCAAAATTGTTTTTGTCATAACTTTGTCAAATTTCAACTAACTTTGATAATTGTGGCATAAATATGGCCAAAGCGACAAAAATTATGTAAGATCACCATTAAGATGGACTCATTTTTCATCTCACCTAATTTCTGTCAATGCACTACCTTGTAAAACAAAGATGCTCCAAGCATAACGCTGAGTTGTTGTCTCAAGTAAACGTTGTAATGACTTAATTCAGCACAAAAACACTTAAATGTGAATTATTTAGCAGAATTATAAACTTGTTTAACCACTCACTTAATAAATTATCAGAATTTTTGCTCAAAGTGTGTCCTGCATACAAAAACACAATGGCTTAGATGCAACGCCACTTGCTGATAGCAAAATCAAAGTTTGACTAATCAAACGGCATTCACTCATTGATTAGACGTATTTTTACCTCATCAGTCAGCTATTTTGTTGTTTGCTGTTTACTACCGTGAAATATTTTACACCACAAAATTATTATATCACGTGGCACCCTCTGTCAAATTGATGATGCAAAAGTGAGCAATCTGATACAAATAACCACCGTATAATGTAACAATCAGGAGCATCTGTGTTTCACACGGTAGTGCGTTGACATAAATTCGGTGAAGTAAAAATTAGTGCATCTTGCATAATTTTATCGTCTTGGCCATCTTTGTGCCAAAAAATACCAAAGTTGGTGGAAATTTAACGAAGTTATGACAAAAACAATTTTGACCGTTTTTTGAGACACGGTGTACTAATTTTGTTTTTCTCTGCGTCTTTTGCGACTCAGAGGTCCCGGCCCGTACGGGACAGGCGGACGGGCAAGACATGTAAGTCTAATGTGTTGTGGTCTGCCCTGAAACAGCCGTGTTAGTACTGGCGAACACTAGCTGTAGCATGCAGCTGGCGGCATCACTCGGATGATGAGGACGATGATAATTCCTGGTGATAAATTACAGGCACGTCTTCATCTAATCCTTGTAGACTTCCGGCGGACGTCGACAAACGACCGGCGCTTCTTCTCTGCAGTAGGCATAACTATGGAAAGCCGATCAACGCACAGACACTTTGAACACTTGCTCTGATAATATGAACAAGAAATTTAAGCTAATGTTCACGAGACGCGCGAAAGCTATAGCAGTTCCTGTCGCAACCTGTCAGTCTATCTTTAGCCACTTCGTCGCAGTTCATTCTTAGAGTATGCGCTGCAGCCGAAGAGGGCAAAAATCAATTAAAAAAACTCTTATTTTGGAAGTTCAGGGTCTTTCGAGGTAATCGATGTTGATACGACTGACAAACTCGTCACTAGTGCTTGTTGTAATAGGCAGCATGCCCATACCTATCTGCAATCTTTTTTCACGAAAGACTGGCCAACAACGGTAAAATAACGACTTTTACGGGAGTACCGCTCTTTGATGCGCTGGTGCGCAGGTTTCCTTGAACCTAGAAAATCGAGACTTGGACCATCGAAATTTACGTTCAATGCTAAAAATCTTATATGCAGCTTCTTCATGTCTATCGCAATTAATTTCGGTGCAATTCGCTCTTGAAATGTGTCTCGCAGCCCGAAATCGCCAAAAAATCCATAAAACCCCCCATCTTAGCGTTCAAGGTCATCTAAAATCATTGAATTCGGTGGCAATCGAAAACAGTGTACAACTTTCTATTAGTGATTAATAGTAATCTCGGCTCTATCTTGCACCGTTATTAAGATACAGCGACTTATTGACTAAAAATCGCAATTTTTTTAACCCCCACTCATTTCGCGCCCTTGTTCGGGGTGACCCCTTTCGAATTTATGGAAAAGCTTTACGGTTTCTAAAACTAGAGTCTTCCAGGCAGCCGACGGTGAAAATTTGGTGATACTAGCTTGCACGGTTTTTGACTGATCCATTTGTGTGACAGACGGACGGACGGACAGATTTGCGATGGCTAAGACGCGCTGAATGCAGAAGCTGCTTTCGCGCGTAAAGATCTCTTTACGTATTACTGCTGGCGTTACTTGATAGTTAACTGACGTGGCGGTTGTGATTTTATCGGAGACTTCATATCATATTTGACGGTGTTTTGCATGCCGTAGAACTCGCAGCCAGTTTTTACACGGTACAGTGCGAACATAATAAAACCAGTGGTGGATGGTTGTGCATATGCATTTGTTTTAAATTCCATCGGATATGTTTCTGTCAAAATCGGCCCACATCTGACAAAAATATCACAAAAATAAAAAACGACGTTTTTAGTATAAATTTATAATAAACGGTTATTGCCAGGTGGGAATTAACTCTTGACTGCAGAGCATAGTTTGTAGTTCGTAATTGACGCATCGGCGCTCCATAAGTGCGTCCCGGCAGCTGTAAGACACAATAAATGCCTGCAGCAGAGAGTGATGCCATTGCTTCAGTAGTGTGCGCTCAGAGTTCGTGCAGTATCTGCTAATAAGAGCCTGTAACCTTGCGTCTTGGCGCTTGCTTCTCGATGCGTTTGTCGAAGCGTGAACACGTTGCGTTTGTTGCGTAGTTCCCTGGCGTCGCTTGCGTAAAGTTGGACCGTACGCAAGGCCTCGCTGCATCGTTCCAGGTCTATTTTTAGTCGGCGTTTGTTATACAGCAATACTATTATGCTAATCTCAAGCATCATGGGTCGTCGCCAGGTTGTTCTCGGTTTGTGTCTGGCTCTGAATGTTGTGGCGGTACTGGGAACTAGACGCCAGTCGTCGAGTGCTGTCGACAGCTCGTCACAATCACAGTCGGTGTCGAGCAGAAGTTGCGTCTACAGCTTTCAGGTCTGGACGCCGAACCAGGACGTGCTGGCAAAACTTCGACGTCTCGAGCAGCGCTGCGACGCTGTACGGACCGACGTAGACCACGAGGTCAGATACCCCCGTGGCGTAAAAAGTAAGAAAAGAAAAAAGGAATTAATTTATAAAACGTGAATTGATACACATAACATTTCGTGACAAAGAAACCTCTAACGCGTTGAGTTTCGGCGCTCTGGTGTTAGCTTTTTAAACACTGCGGAACTGTTGCAGTTAGAGGGCTGAAAATTTTGATGCAGCGTTGTTTACATGCAGAAATTGCAGCGAGTGGCTCAACAAGACAACGTGGGTCTGCCTCTATAAGCTACTTTCTATAATGGCAATTCAGTTAAGTCCAATGATTGTTGAAATCAGTTGAAAAGTGCAAATTTGTGCGAAGACGGTCTTGCAGGATGAAAGTACCAAAAGTCGGTGGTGCACAGCACAGGCAGCACTTGACAAATTAATATGATTTAAGCCAAAAGTGATGAAAGAGTCAACGATAAGTTTTAGTTCAGCTGCAATTTTGATTTTCAGTTCCGGTTACGGTTAATTTCAATATCGCTGTGAAAAAAAACGGCGGATGGCGGTGCAAATATAAAGACGGTGGTGATGATGATGATGATGACGTCATGCTATGATGCTTGCTGCTGCAGCTCAGCCTGATGCGCAGTCGTCTGGCCAATGACATGATGGAAGCCGTCAACCTGACTCATCGCGTCGAGAGAGCGGTGCTCGAGCAGAAGCTGGAAGATGCCGAACAGAACTTAGCAATACGCGACCTGCGACTGGACTGGGCCAGCTTCAAGGCGAGGACGAGCACCACCGATAACGGTCACGAACACATCGTCGACCCCACCTCTCTTATTGGTCAGTACTGTGTGCGTACTCAGAGAGTTAATTGCCTGTGTGCGTATGTCGCGGCTTTATAGGAGTAGTTTTCTTAGAAAAAAGTATTGATCTGCGTCTGAAATAGACCGAGATTGGTTGATCGATAAGTTTATTTGCCACAAAACAATTCAGACAGTATCAACGCAACTCTAAAATAATCTTTTAGCGGTTTGCTAGAGAGGCACTTTTCTCATCAATCGCCAGAAAAAAAAACAAAATATCGTCAGGCGCAGAAGTGCGTTTAAAACCTGTCTTGTTTGCTTTTATCTACTAACAGCCAAGTTATTGACCATAGTAATTTACTCTATGTTATTTTTTATACGATCATAGTGATTGTTCGATTGATCATCTAATAAGTTCACATGTGTCTAGTACTGAAACTTTCTCTTTGTTATGTTTGTGAATTCGTGCTGCACACACTAAGGCTGTTGCAAAATGTTACAAAATGTTAGCGGGAGACAGTGTGCCGATGTCGATGTCGACTGGAGACGTGCGTGAAGTATCGTTAGAGCAGACCGTCCAGCAGCTGAAGCATGGACTTGGAGACCTCAAGGCCGAGTGGCTGCTGATGAGGCGAGATATACAGGAAGTCAGAATGGACGCCGGCTCACTTAGAGCCAGTCAGTCAGCCATCAAGGACGACACGGCCAGGCTCAAGGGAGTCATTGATGTTGTCAAGACGGAGAGCGGGCGTCTCAAAGCACAACTGGACCAACTTATGTCACTTGTCAACAAACTTCAATCCAGTGTACGCTCCTCCATAAATGCACTTAGGCCTATAGTCTACTCAGTACTGGCATAGGCCTACTGGCACATATTCAAAGTATTTATAATCGTGACCTCGAGAGTGGAGACTAAATGTTTGGACTGACTGTCACCTCATACTACCCAAAAACGTGCACTTCCACTTGCAGTTTTAGATTTTGCAGGTCAGCAAATAACGATTTGCGTCTTTGTACAAAGGCGTTGCTTAATAATTTTTTAAATAATCATCTTTACACGCGATATAGCGTCGTTGGTGCTATGTTGGCGATGCTAAAACGTTGAAGGTGTCTATAGCTCTTCATGTGAACCCATCTCAGAGGCGTCACTTGTCACACGGGATCACCCAGTTTTACGTGCCTTCTGACACACGTGAATGTACAGCGCGTTAACCCCAGCAAGGCAGGCCGGTACTCGATTTACCTGCTCCTGAGGGACGAAAGGCTAAATTGATCTGGTGGTTAGTTTATGTACAGAGATACAGTAGTTTATTTGTCCGCAGGCAGTCACGCGTCTAAATACTAACTGAGCCCGGTGTAAAGCAGGATTCGCTGCGTGTGTGGTCGTGGTGTAGTCGCTAATGGACGTGTTGGGTGGTCTGACGAAGACCAGCGTCGACGCCAACTACGACACTCTCAACGTCGAGGACCAGCTGATGTACAGACTAGGTACCAACTGAAGCACAGGCCAGATGGGGTCGAGGGCCAGCTGACCGACCTGCGCCTGCTGACGTCATACCTCGAGAACGAGTTGAACGTCATCAGGCAGGAGAACGCCGACTTCCGGCGCGACATCATGACGTCAGCACTGCGCGGCCAGTCGACGCTGGCAGCCGATGACGTCAACAGACTGATGGATAAGATCGTTGAGCTGATGAATGGGACTAATGTGAGATCACCATTGACACGACACACGGCCGCGGGTTTGCCACGAGGTAAACCGACTGTTATGGGCCTCGGCCATTAGCACTGCTTCTTTTTTTACACTTCAACCACACTCAGCTTACACTGGTACTATTTTTACAACTTTTGACCAGTCGTACATGCATCATAAAGCAACCGACGGTGTACTATATGCGATCTGCATTGGCGTGGTTTAAATACGATACCGTAGTGTCTGAAGTGCATCGCTCGTACTGCGTACTTGCTTATCCACTCTAGCGGTGCAGTATTTTGTACGGATTGTTGTCTTTTAGGCGGCATCGGCGAATGCATCAGAATTTGCCACAGTGTGTCTGTCCGTCTGTCTGTCCGTATTACACTCCTTGATTTTGCTCAAGCCGTCAAACGGAATGGAACGTTTTATGGCTCCAACTCCCAAATATTCTGAGTGTTCGCACAAGACAGGCGAAAACTTTTTTGTATTTTCTTATTATTTTTGCTGATCCGACAATCTCATCAGGTCTTCTGGGGCTGCTGCTGCTGCTGCTGATGATGATGATGATGATATTGATTACTTTTGGCTAATCAATAAATTAATCAATGCATTTACTCCCGGAAGAATTCCATATAAAACAGAAACAGACAGTAGTTACTTTTCAGTTAGAGTTGTTTATTACAGTTTTGGTTACAGTTGGAGTTACATTTTGTTGCTTTTCGGTTGATTCAAGTAATACACTACCTGATACAGTATAGCCCTACTTTCTGCGTTCTGTTAGATTGTCAGGACGTGTATGAGCGCGGCTACCGAGTCAGCGCGGTCTACGAGATCCAGCCTGAAGGTGCATCTTACCCTGACGGTGTCTACTGTGAGATGGTGAACGCCAGCGGGTGGACGCTCGTTCAGAGGCGGGTCGACGGCAGCGTCAGCTTCCAGCGCGGCTGGAACGACTATCGGCATGGCTTCGGCGGTGCTTACAGCGAGCACTGGGTCGGCACAGATACACTCCACTGGCTAACGACTCAGCGACCGTGCCGACTGCGTGTCGACCTCTGGGACTGGGACGTGACGTGTTCACCTCTGTGATCTTCATCCTGATCTTGATCGTCTGGGACTGGGATGGCGGCAGATCATACGCCGAGTACGATGTTTTTCGTGTCGACGGCCCGGATGACAATTATCGCCTGCACGTGCGCGGTTACCATGGCAACGCAGGTGCGTGCAAACACAGCAAGTTACTCGTGCCTGCTTACGTAGGGTCTACATTTTATAAGCAGCTAGAAATATGCACCAGATATTAAACAGTCCCATGCACGCTATGGAGACGCTGCTATACCGAACGCTACAATCAACGCTCAGTTACGATACGGTAATTCGGCGCACGTGGGTGACGGTTGCAGGCAGATAATTTGGATTTACAATTACAACCAAACCGCTGCAGATAGAGAAACGGTTACAATTGACAATTGGTATACTATCGCCGACTTTCTACGACGTACCATTTAGCCACAAACATGCATTACAGAGAGACGACAGACAGACAGACGACATATCGTACTCTTTGTTTGATTTAACGTCGCCGAAAAACTGGTGCCAATGTTGACGTCGGCTGCAGGTGATTCGCTGAGCTATCACGATGAAATGGCGTTCAGTACGGCGGACCGAGACAATGACCTTCACATGTCAAACTGTGCCGAGGAGAACGGCGCTGGGTGGTGGTTCAACAGCTGTTCGTCAAGCAATCTCAACGGAGTCTACCAGTCGACTGGTTGGTACGCGGATCCTCCGGTGAGCTGGGCCATGGCACCGGAAGGCGGCGCCGGTGACTCAGACGACTCTGATGGCCGGCGTGATGCCGACAGCATCTTCGGCGACGGACTGTTCTGGTTCACGCTGAAAGAAACCGAGTTCTACTCGTTGAAACGCGTCGAAATGAAGATTAGGCCCAGCGAGTAATTGGAACCGAACGTACGTCGAGATGTAGGTTGCCCGAATTCCACTTGCTGAGATTTGCTGAGGATTCGTTCGACGACAAGTCGCACAACAACACGCGGTACAACACGGATCAAACGTTTTTTTGGCAAATCTGTAACAACTTGCACGACGAGTCCATAATTATAAAATCGAAAGGCAACAACAAATATAAAAGAGAAATAAATCTTGAAAACAACATGGTCTAAGATTAAAGTATATAATTAATAAACTTGAGTGGCACTAATAAAATTGATAAAAGAGTTCAGATAAAAGCGATGTTTAAAGAGAAAAAGTAATGTTCGCTATTTTATATTAGGCAAAACCATAGATGAATACAAATTCAAAATTTTGTTCATGCCGCTTCTCTGGTATTTATTTATGGTTTTGTTTTCAATGTTTATTCCTCTTTTATAACATACATGCATGTCGTGCATATGTTATCATTTGCATGTAAGACGAAATTGTATCAATGTATTGTAGCACTGACTTTATGTATTGTGTGACGCCGTAGTTTGTTCATGTTCGAATTTAGTTTGTAGCCTAGTTACTATCCGTTATAGACGCGAGTTTTTACTGTGTTTTAGTTTCCGTTTAATTTGAGTTAAATCTGTATAATTAGCAAGTCTATCAGCTAAAACCATCAAGAGGTCAGAACTCAGAAGTCAACCTTGCTTGGCGACAAAAGTTCCCAGCAGAACGTGATGTGTTGTAACAGTATTGATAAGCAAATGAATATATTCCAGTGCTAAGCTCTGCTAAGAATGGTGCTGCATCTGGCAAATACAAAGTTGTTATTTATACTGGTGAAAAATTTAAAATTCACAAAACAATCCAGTTCGCTAGCAAAAATTTTACTTCCTGCTCAGGCCAAGCCCTTATAATATTCTTACTTTATCAAAATTCATTTATAATTTGTTGCGAAAAAACAGCTGACAAAAATCGACAGACACAAAGCATAGCGTCGTTCGGTTCAGCTGAAACCAGCGAAGCGTGGAGGTCGGCTGTGAGTTTATTGTTGAGCGTTTTTAAAGCATCGTCACGCCAAGAGTCACTAGCAAAGGTCACCCGGTAGCACTGTTCAACAACGCGGCGACGCGTATAATACAGATAGGACAACGCGTATCAAACGATCTCAGTATAGGAGTGTGCCCATAGCGCGTATTTCTGCTTAAGGCGTGAACTCAGTTACTTTAATGTGTTATGAATTGGTGGTAAAGTACAGCATGTTGTGCAAATCGAGAAAGTGAAAGTTAATGGAGTTTGGACGTAGCGACGTAATGATGATAGGCCTAATATAACTGCTACAACTGGGCCAGAGATTCGTGCCGACTACAACCATTAACAACGCGCCAGCTAGCACAAGTTTTTCTTTATCTGACGATTTGCCTGATGTTCGGAAGTTTCTGGACATGTTGTCATGCGGACGCGATAACTTGTTTCGCACTTGTTCTTGCATTATCTAGTGTGGATACGACGTTAGAACAAGTATTATGATAGCTAGTGACTGCAGATTGTTATTATCTCAAGTTGTTGGGGTCACGCCCTCTGAAAGACCAGACAGCAAAGCGTTGCAGTAGTCCAATCTATCCACTAAAGATGAAGATATTTTGCGGCTGGTTTTCGCAGATATTTCACGTGCAAGAAAATAAACGAAAAAGAAAGAAATAAGAAAGAAGACAAAGAGGTTAAAAAATACCCAGAAAAAAAGAAGAAAAAAGAGGAATCATGAGCGAATCCGTAGAGATAATGTCTGGCGATGACACGGAGAGCCGTACGCAGTGTAGGCGTTCATGTCTTTCCGACTGGCTGCTGTACATGGGCTGCACTTTACCGAGGTCAGTATTCTCAGTCTACAGCAACTCGGCTCTGTAGGCCGAATAAACTGATGTAAAACGAGTCCAGGACAGTTCAGATAGTGGAGTTCAGTTCCAGGACTTCACTATAATGCCTACATCGATTTTTGTGGACTCGGTCGCTATACAACAAGTTGTACAACAAACTGTACAACAAATCCACAACAAATCGAAAACAAGAAATCTGAGCTAATGCTCGTGAAACGCGCGACGCAGGTTAAGGTAAGGGTAAAGATGTCTACCCCAGAAGGGCGTAGGCAGGATGCTCATCTCCCTTCCTTTGGCCTTTGAGTTCATGGGTGCATAGACCACTGAGTCCATGACGCATGGCCAGTGCGACGCCAGACCACTGGCCATGCGACGCAGATTGTCTCGGTCTATCTCCAGTAATTTCGATCACAATTTTATCTGCGTTGTACCATAAAGTCGCAAAAAATGACCATAACCTACTGTTTTGGATTTCAAGGTCGTTCATTGTCGTCGATTTTGGTACTTCCGGAAAGATTGTTAGCAGTAAGCTTTTGTCTGTCTGCAGCCATTCTCATGTTAGATTAGTCGACAGTAGCAGAAATTGCGCGTTTTAAGGGGGGGGGGTACACAAGTTTGATGTTTTCGTGCGGAGGACTTCTTGAATCTAGGGAGTCAAATGCTTACACTGCTAAAATATGCGTTTAATATTGAAGCTTCGATGCGCAAGTTGTCTCCGTTTATCAGTAGCCTAGTAATTTCGACGCAATTTACTCTTCAAATGTGCGCGAAAAATTTAGCAAAGAGCCTATTTTGGTGGTTAAAGGTCGTTCAAGGTTATCGATGTCGGTATTTTTGGAAAGCTCGTCAGCAGTGCTTGTTACGACAATCAGCATGTTTGTGCCTAGCCTATCTACAACCGTTCGCACACTAGACGAGTTAATAGCAATAAAATAACGAGTTCATAGGGGTAACTTTTTTTGACACCTTCGTTCGAGGGAAATCCTTTCACCCAGCGATACAAAATTTAATTACAAAAAACTAAAGGCCAAACGCTATCATATGGTGGAAACCCGAAGTCTCTATCTAACCCGAGCTTGAATCGAGTGTCAGAGCCGTATTAAGATCAAGCCAAGGCGGATGCTGTTGTTCAAAAAAGGGCCTATTTGTTTTTGGCATTCGAGACCCACCAAGAGGCCCAAGATCCCCGCCCCCTTTCCCTTTCCGCAACACAACCAGACCCGTATAGTATTATAGGCATACTATAACGCAACCATGGCGAACAACCCTTTACAACATTTTTAGACTTTTATATCTCCAACCACAATTGCACCTTATATAAACTGAACAGTATTTGACGCGCTACAGCTATGCTGTACGGCGTCCATGGCACGGGTTGTCGTGTGTTCGTCACTCTGTCTATCTGTCCTTATGTCACAGATGTACTGTGGCTAAACGTGCCAGGTTGCTATTGATTACTAATAGAAAGTCGCGTATTAACTTTTAAATGTCATGATAATTATTGACCTTCGATGACCTTGTCAGTACTGCGACAGGAACCGCATAGGCTGTAGCGCCTCTTTTCTAGCGACAGCTGGGCTTTTTGTTAATGAATAAAGTACACGTGATCCAGGGCTGTCGAGTTATCATATACCGCTAATGCGGGTGATAATCCCTTTCGGCCTTTCCCTTATTTCCTTCCTCCTCTTTTTTTCCCATCCCTCCTCGCCCTCTTCTTTCTGTTTCCTTCTTTCCCTTTCCCCTTCCTTTAGAAGTAAGACCCCTTAAACCTAATAAGGATTTGCGGGAACGCCGTCACCTCCATCGGGGGCTCTGAAGCGGAGCCCAAACCCAATTTAAATTTCGTGCATTTTGGTCTTAAAATATGACGTTCGGTGGCATCAACCTGTGAGAATCAACTGAGCAGATTTTAAGCAGCTTAAACAATAAAGACAACTCGTGACCAAAATGGGAGACATTCATCGTCGGCGGGTGATAATTGACTGCTCGGCTTAACTTGGAGGTGTTACCCGTACAGTGCGGGTGATTTAGCCGATTGGCGTGATCACGTCGATCTGGCATGCAAGCACTGATGTAGCCATGAATTTGTCTTCGGGGGCACTCCTACGCCCGCTTTCCCTTCCATTTTCTCCCTTCCTTTTCTCCTTCCTTACGTCTTTTTTCTTTTCATGCCATTCCTTTTTCTGTCTTCCCTTAAATCCAACTAAGAGTTCTGGGAAGCTGTAAAATTGGCAGGCAAGCTTCAGTTTAATGTATTACGTAAACGAAAAGAACTAAATCTGTTTAAACGGAACTAAAATGAAAGAAATGAAACAAATACTGATATGTAAACTTTTTAAAAAAATTAAAACATATATAGATACTCATATAATAAATTCGACAAAATAAATGTTTGTTTTTTATATTTGTAACAAATTATAAATCATTTTTATGGCTACACTGCGTCGTGTTTTTGCGAAGATACGGACAAGAGCTTGGCGTTTTGTTTATTTGACTCTAATTAGGCCTAGGCCTAAAAATTGACTGAACATAAAGTTCGCATTAATTAGGCCTATCGTTTCACTGAGTGTTTTTTGAGGCGACGACACACTCCGTTCTGTTAATTTTGTCGACATGACGTATTTACGTATTATTTAAAGCGACAACGCTCAACTGGGAGCACCACGAGTGTAGCAGGTCGCCCTGTGTAAGCACTATAAAGATACGCCGTGCGGGGCAGTATGCGATACAATGCAGGTGCGCTATAGGCTCGGTGGGCGGCGACTGATCGGCTTTGGCCTGATGTCTACCTGCCGAAGTCAGGTCGCTTTACCTCTTGAAGCCGTTCTCAGTCGCGGCGCTGCGTTCGAAGTGCCGGGTAGCGGCGTTGACGATTTTTAGCAGGATTTTTTGGTCGGCATTCGGGCGCGTCGTCTTGCGTTAATATTAAACTCGGTGGACGTCGCAAACGGGGCGCGGCTACTGTGGGGTGGACGGCAGTAGGCTCGGCACCTACTCTGATGTCTGTGGAAGCGATGACTGATGACGTGAAGCTCAGGGTGGTATCGCTACGGCGACGTCACCACAGACGACGAGGTGTTGTGTCACCGGCCACCGACGACAACCAGAACCTCGCGGCTGATACGACCGCCACGATGACCACACTCAAAGATGCACACAGGGCGATATTCTTCTTCCCGTCTGCAACCAGCGAAGACGGGTGAGTCTTCTTTTCTCCCGCGTGTGTGATATCTTATGCTTTTTGTTCGTCTACCATGGGCTACCAATGTTGTTGCATTTTATCTATTCCTCTCTTGCTTATGGGCACCTATCTCGAAAACAAAAAGCCGGGAAAACTACCAAAAATTGACGTGTACGTTTTCCACTGCTGGCAGGAGTAACCGGCTTGTGAAAATTTTTAGTAAACAAGGTGAAAAATTTAGATTTATGACCGACCGTCAAAAATTTCAAGAAAATGTCCCATATGCAGAGTGCATTGTGTAACTACTGCTGGCGGATCACGCGTCACTCGCGGCTTGTTCAGGAGCCGCTGACTGAAAACTAAGCCTGTTACTGTCGCTTTTTAAAGCCCTTGGCAACTGGACGGACGGACGGCCGCGTACATGTTGGAACAAGGCGTCAACATAAATGTATTGCAAATTTCACTTGTTAAGATTTAATCTTTTTGGAACCCGTGCCTTACTTCTGCTTGCAAGTGTTCTTGTCAAGTTGTTAGTGACGCGCCAGTTAACATTAAACTCGGTATACAATGTAACATTTTGCATGATAAAAATTCTGCTTAGAGTACTGAGACTTGTAAAATAATTGCTAACTGGCTCTGTAAATGTCATGTCATATTGGCTTGGCCTATAGCAAGCATTGCAATGTCGTTCATTAAACATGCAAATTGTCTCGATCGGATTATAGACATAGGCCTAGTAGACCTATGAAGTACTTTTACATGCCGCAACCCACAGGTATGAGCATAACGATTAAACTAATGGTAGGCTATTGCGGAGCATTATGCGGCCATCCAGTACCTGCGTTAATGTAGCACTATAATGCAGCAAACACTTGGGAAAGAATGACGATTGGCTTATCCATTTGTTGCAAGTTAGCAATAAAGCAGCAATGATACATTGATACTGTTATAAAGACAGTAATGAGTAGTGCTATCAGTATACAGTTAGTTCCAATTCTCGACTCAGTTTTACGAACATTAATCCACTGGAAGTAGAGTTCACCTGGTTGTCAAGGCAACCCAGGGAGCCGCAATGTGGATGGTCGGCGTACACCTGGATCAATAAGTATTGCGTTCAGCTGTGTGGTTTGCCTGCTATAGGCTTGCGGTCAGTCACCCGTTGAGTGTAGCCTACCAGCAGTAGCCACAGGCGTTCTATTGATCAATTGACATGCACCTAATAGCCTTTACATTGCGTGTTAATTCACCTCAAATTAACATTCGCGACATGTCTGTCATGGGGTTCGCATGTGTACAATATAAACGCAATAAAACGATTTATTTGTGTTTTTTATAACTCTGCAACAAAAAATACAAGTTTGTAATGCCACTTTCTGCCATTGTGAAAACTCACTCATTATCGGATTTATGTAAAAAAAACTGTTCAGTTTATATACAGTGTAAGGGTGACATCGTGGTTGTAAATATAAAACAGCACAAATCACAATTTACAAATTCAAACTTTGCCATTACACAGTCAGCAAAGTTCTTCTGACATTGTGTAATGGTGATGTTTGAATTTGTAAATTGTGATTTGTGCTGTTTTATGTTTACAACCACGATGTCATCCTTACACTGTATATAAACTGAACAGTTTTTTACATAAATATTTGCAGTTTTATTGCCGTTGGAAGTAATCTGGATTAGTTAATTATTGCAATGTTAGAAAATGTAGACACGTTTTTACGGAGGTTGAGTTATAGCCAATTTTGTCCCAAAATTCGTTGCCATGACAACGGGGGTTGACAGGGGGAAAATTTTAATGACACCATCGGATAGCCCGGGGCCGAAAATAGGGGGGAGGTGCAAACATCGCGCAATTATCTTTTACCGGGGGCCGAGTTATAGCCAAGTTGGTCCCAAAATTCGTTGCCATGGCAACGGGGGTTGGCAGGGGAAAAATTTAAATGACACCGTTAAATTGTACGACCCCGAAAACCATACCCTAGAACCAAAAATTACGACTTTATCTTATACATAGCCGGAGTTATGACAGTTTAAAGCATTGTCTAATTT
>Ga0209367_1004043_pt1 | contig 20123 bp, 16 predicted proteins | sample WorMetLIZISLAND2_FD_187412 | JGI IMG/M metagenome (GOLD analysis project Ga0209367, IMG submission 187412) | Marine gutless worms symbiont microbial communities from Max Planck institute for Marine Microbiology, Germany - Olavius geniculatus... ...
AAGTGTTGGCCTACTATGACACTTGTACACTGGCCCACTTGACAGCTGCAGTATCGATAATGTTCTGCTCCTGACCAATACAGGCTCTACCAGTCAGTTCTTGACGTTACAAACATTCTTAAACTTTTTCTGGTAGACACACTGTTGCAAGACAGTCAAACTTTGTAATAGACCTGCTGTTGGGGCCCACAAATTAGGACAGATAGAATTTATTGACGTTTTTCCATTCATTTTAACACGTATTATGTCTGATCTGCTTTCCTCAGGTAGTGCAAATGCAGACGTTAAGTGAGATAAAAACTAAAACGCTTATTTCATAGCCAGTTGTGTCGTAAAATCTGCTAATTTTTATTCAAGGTACGATCGATAATGTTGGGGATATTTTTTTCAGGTTTTTGTTTATTTTAATGCATATTTTGCTTGATCTGCTTTCCCTAGGTAGTGCAGAAGCATACATTGGGTGAGGTGGGAAACTGAATGGTCGTTTGATGGCAAGTTATGTGAGGAATATTTGTGCCAAAAATTATTAAAATTTGATAATTGGTTTTCAAGATACAGTTGAAAATGTTGGGGATGTTTTTCGGGACACAGTGTATATATAGCCTATACCTGTAACGCTTGAAACTCGGCTAATGTGTCAACGTCAAGCTTCCTTTGAAATGAATTCTCACAGGTATACTTAAATCTAGGCTTAATAACCGCTTGACGAACGCCTAGATTTATAGACAGGGTCATACATCATTGCAAACATTCTAAGGCGAGAAAGCGCACTAAAACTCTGTATAATAAAATACAGGTATAGGCCTATAATGATTTTATTTCAGAATTGAACAAAGCATTAAACATTCACACAATCGTTTATTCTCATCATCATGCATAAACTGTCTAGGCCTAAACACAATATTATTATTACGTATAAACCTCGATGTCAAACTACCGGTATTCAACAGGGGCGAAACGTCTAAGGTGAGGGGGCGAAAAAGCCAGGGGGCGAATCAGACAGAGGGCGAACAAACCAGGGGGCGAACGAGCCAAGGGGCGAAAGAGCCAGGGAACGAACCGGCAAAGGGGCGAAAAAGCCAGACACCAGACATTCCACTAACCCACTGTCTGTAAGCAACTCGTCATTAGGCGCATCACACAGAAGCAGTCGATTTATAAGTGACAGAAAATTAAATACTGTATGTTAGATAATCACGTTGTTTTATTACAATACTCAGCTAGAAAATTTTGACTTATCTGAAACAATTGTTGCTATTGGATGGGACTGAAAAACAGACACCTAACGAACCTCTCTAGCGGAACTGGAAAACGTGTCCGTCGGTGCGACATTGTTATTTACTATCGGGCTACCGAACAGCAAAAACGCAGCTTGTAGTGAAACGAAGAAGTATCAGTTTGTGAAGACTTTACAGAACTCCAGCAATGTTCGACTTCACCTAGTCTTTTAAACACGACAGTTGTTTGAAATTAACTATGATCCGTTTAAACTGTAATTTTTATATCGTCTTACTAGAAACTATTGTACTTCAGTGCTCAAGGGCGTCCTGATCACCGTTAATGTTACATAGTCATGATAATTCCTATAGGCCTTGTCTTACTAAAAATGGCAGGCTGTGTCCATGAATGCGCATTTTGACAACAATAGGAGATTGTGCTCTTACATAGGTATGTTTATGTACTTGCTTAATAATGTGCTTATAAGTAGCTTTTCGTAATGCAAGTTACCAGTGTCATCAAAATCGAAACCAAATAAAACGATATTCTCTGTTTTCCTGGGAAATCCCAACCTACCCACAAGGCTCAGGCTGAGCAACGGCAGCGCCAATCACACGGATGCATACATAAATGGCGCCATTAACAATGTTTTATGAGTATGCATTAAGTTGTTAGTCGTAAATTTGTGATGAATAACTACGTGTCATCACGCAAAGAAACGAAAATTGTTTCCCGAACGGAGCTACATCATCGCGGAACCAAATTCTGCTGTTTTCTAATCGACCTATACGTTACGCGACAGTAGATCGAATACTCGGAATTTGAACCTGCGATCTTTTCATTGCGAGCCTGATGTCCTAATTATTATATCACAGACACATGCATTAGCACTGCATTGGCCTACTTGCCTTATTAAGTTAATGTGTTCTGCTCTGTTTTTCCATATATGCTCATGGTCGTAGGTCGTTCGGGGCTAATTATTTCTATCGAATAAAGGAGGTTCGATTTTGTAACGATCAGGATTATAGGAATTTAACCACTTTTTCGCATATTTATAATAAGTAAAATATGCATACATGTACTTTACTAATAAGCCTAGTTCGCTACAATGCATGCCATTGTTTTTATGATATACATGAATTCTCAACTGTTTCGATGCTGTAAAATACAGTGTACTAACGGAGCAGGCATCCTTTGTGCTCTCCGAGTGTTTCTTGTTGATAATTAGCAGCGGCCTTTTTACGTCCAGCGGCCGGGCTAATAACAATCGTGTAGCCTAGCTCAGAGAAAGATTAATCCTACTATACGAGAAAAAAACAGCACAAAACACTGTCTGAAGTTGTCAATCTATTAAGTCTTTTGTCATGGCGTATGCTGTAAAAAAGCTTTTTGTGTCACACAGCAACTCTTTTTCTCACATGAAATCCGGCGGATGGATGGGTTAATTAAACTGTACATGGCAGGGGATGGTGAACATTTTTCGGTTTTGGCACAGCTGTGGATTTTTACGTCCAGCGGTCAGCAATGAGTCGAAATACGTATCCAGGCATGAGCAATCCATCAACGTATTCGCTTCCGGCGTCAGCAGCAAACACGATCGAGAGTCGTTCACGGGTCTGGATGAAGGATCTATCGGCAGCTTCATGGGTTACCTGATGTGCAGTGTCGGCACTTTTGGGTCATTCACTCACGAAGAACTGGTGCGTGCAAGGACGGAGTGGCAAACGAATGGACTATTGTGTTGCGACTACGTCAAAGAGCGCGCTTTAACAAAATAATATCACTACCAATGTTACAATAATTTGCACAGTCTCCAGTCTCCAATGCATCTTGCACACGTTGTCTAATTTAGTTTTACAGATTTTCATGTAGGCTACGAATACGACAGTCTAATGGCTGTAGCAGGTATGCTGTTTCATTAAACGTTACGGTTGGCTAAGTCTGTAGTCTGTATCTGACTTTCTACAATCAAAACAGTTGATTATCGCCGACTTTACTCGCCAGTGTAAAAGTAAATTTTTATTAAAGCTAAATTTAGCGGCAAACTCACACAGAACAATGTTGTCGGTTAAATGCTGTGGTTGTACTTCATATTTTGGATGATGCTATTACCATAATTTAGTATTAATTATTTCCTCTCTTTTTTCTCTCTTCCATCAAGAATTGAGCATTACTCTGGTCTTAGTTCGTATTTTACTTCATTTTCCCAACTCGGTTGTTATCATATTTTTAAATTGCTGCATGCAATTACATGATGAATAGAGATTCTACGTAGGGACCACATAGTTTACGTCAAGTCACATTGGTGGTCACTTGTCACGGCTCACGCAGACTGCGTGGTTCGCCTGCGTGCGTGGCGACTGGCGAGATACTGCCCAGACGTCGTCAGTCAACAATAACACACAGTGCGCTAGCGAGCAACACGACCAAGGCAGGACGTCGTAAGTCTTCGTTTGTCATTCTGTCGCGATCTCTCGTCGCAAGCAACTATCACTGTGAAGGCAACGTTCATTTGCCACTAACCTATGTCTGCCGGTCTGTCTGCAGTCGCGTACGTTTGTTGCCGTTAGGCCTAATTATTTTGCGGACGTAAAGAAAGAAATTGAAACAACAATATTTTGCACATAAATTGCAATACATCTGCTAAATTTTTTGCTTCAACTGGGCCGAATATTTGAATAAGCCATATTTTAGGCAAAAAACTGACAGACTTTTATTCGACCAAGGCCGGATTTTGGGCAATACTGACAGAGTGGAAACATTTTCTACTTTGCAGCAAGAGTTGCCTAGCCGGAGAGTCAGCAATTTTTTTTCGTCTCGCAGTTTTGAAATTATAGGCGTCGAGAGTGGCGTGCGAAGCGATTGTGTGAATTTTTCATGTACGAACAATGTGACGTGAGGTCTGCACGTGACAGTTACATCTCAGCCGAGGTCATAGTGTGAATGTCGACGTCACTTTATCGTCACTATGACGTCATGTCTGCGTCACCCGTCAATCACCGTCGCAGCTGCTATTCCGCCATTCACTATCCACGGCATCAAGCGTCACTAAACGCAAAACGCAGCTACAGAGAACTTAAATTTTACGTAGTTCACTATGACAATATCATTCATCATGTAGGCCTAACGTTCGACGTCGACTTTGGTAAACTAGGACGCAGAGATATAGTCATCAAGAGCACGGAGCTTTGAGAACGAAAACTAAAGTTTTGGTCTTGATCTTGAACAAAAGTCTTGTTTACATCATTGATAACAAAAAATTTGAGCTAATGCTCATGAGAAGCGCAAAAGCCGATAGCACTTCCTGTTCGCAGGTAATATTAGTCTAGTTTCATCCATTTCGTGGAAATTTACTTCTTTGGAGCCAAAATCACTAAACCCCCTATTTTTAAGGTTAAAGGTCAATTAAGGTCATCAATGTTGACATGTCTAAGAAGCTCGTCGCCAGTGCATGCTTGTTATGTTAAGCAGCATGTCCGTGTTTATCTAAGACCATTTTCACGCTAGACAAGCCAACAACGGATAAATAATCACTTTTTAGAGGGGTACCCCTTTTTGACACCCGCGTGCGCAGATCTTATTGAACCTAGAGGTTCCGGACTTGGATTGCGAAAATCTACATTCAGTCCTAAAAATTTCGGCGCTGTTTACTCTTGAAATGCATTTCGAAGCCCGAAATCGCAAAAAATTCACTAAAACCTCTTATTGTGGTGGTTCAAGGTTATTCAAGGTCATCGATGTTGACATTCCTAAAAAGCTCGTCACCAGTGCTTGTTATGATAAGCAGCATGTCTGTGCTTATCTGCAACCATTTTCACGTTAGACGAGCCAATAACGGTAAAATAACGCTTTTTAAAGGGGGTGCCCCGCTTTCTCCTCTCATTCGTAGGGACGCCCGTCACCCAGCGGTATGAAATTTTGTCACAAAATACTAAAAAATCTAGGCTATCATATAGCACCCTAAGGTCCCGTTTTTCCATGCACATTTGATGGCCGATCAAATTGATCTCCGATCAACTTTGGGACTCAATGACCGTTTTTTTCGCCTCAGATTCAGTGAGTTTCTCGCTGACATTGTGCGCTTTATAAATTAAATTTACTTACTTTTCTATCGCCAATTAGCGACTAATCGTCCATCAAATCTCCCATAAAGTTGATGGCCGAATGAACTTAATCTAATTCGCTAATGAAAAATGTTTATCGTGTCAGCACTGAGCGACATGGGGACATGAAATCAAGCGTCTTGCGATCCAAAAACGCAACAATTTTGCACTCTGCGTGTGCTAGTGCACTGTCTTGCTCGAACATGATGAAAGTCCAATTATTCCCACATACACGTAAATGCGATCGCTTTGCACGTTTTTGTGGCTGCAACTGTAAAACTTAAAAAATTTGTCATTAACGAACCAAATTTTTTACCATCGGAGCATGGTAACAACTGACAGCACCAGTTGCGACTATCAAGCTTGTACCCGTGACACATTATGACTTCAGCATTACGTCACGACTAGCAAAAAACATTTAATCAACTGCCATATTTTGTTGCAATAATTTAAATAAGTAGTCTTCAGCTACAACTGGCACAAATTTTGTGTAAATTGATCATCATTTGAGTGAATTATAGAAAAAAAACAAAAAGGGGTCCTTTTATGAAACACCGTGTATATACCGGTTTACATTGCAATAATTAAAATGCGACTTGCAGTTTGCCACAGCTAATATACGTCACACATGCCGATACCGTTATAGTTTATTTATAACAGCTTACATTCAGGTCTATAAAAGGTTGTTCATAGCACAAAAATGGCGAAGATGATAATAATAATAAGTTTTTATCATAAAATCATTTGTTTTGTTTCGTCAAGTGGACTTTTACTTCATTTAAAAATGTTTATTAAAAGTTTTAAAGTAAAAGGAGAAATGTTTGCCAAAGTGACGGAAATTGAACTGTCAAAAAGTCACCGAGGACACACCTGACACGTGAAGTGCGTCCGTGACAAATGACTGATGTCAACATCTCGTGACGTTGGCGTGGTTGGTTCAAAGTAATTAGTGTTTTATGTACCGTCATTTCTAGCAAGCAACCGTCGTATCGCCGCAGTCTTTGTCGAACTCAGCTCGCGTAATTAGTACATCAAAAGTTTACTGAATTACTATGTACGTATAGAAAATGCCGCTTGGCATTATTTTCACATCGCACGTGTTTCGAACTAAGTGGAATGTTTCAAGGTGCACGTGACGATACCACTTTTCGGATTTTTTTTCAGTTTTTTTTATCAAACTGAGGAAAAAATTCCAATCGCTAGAGAACAAGAATCTGTTGAATGATAGCTGTCAAGTCATCGGCAAGGTGTGACGTTTGGATTACCTTAACGACCTGCAGCGATAAACTTTTTGTTGCTCGCTGTCGTCTGGGGTCTGATTTCGTCGCAGCGTTCTTGCTCGCTGCTCATGATTTATTCATGAGTCATTCGCTGAGAGATGCTTGCTTCCAGGCAGCAGGCTGCTGCCAGCCAGGCGCTCCGGCATCGTATCGAATTTTCGCCGGGCGACGCAGCTGCTTCAGCGCAGGACAAGTGAAAACAAGGCTGCGACGACGTCGCGACGAGAGCCGAGCCGAGTGGACGTCCGCAGTACAGCCACTGCCACGACGTTTCTGTGTAATTGCCAGCTGCATCCGACTGCGGCGCCCGTTGCTACGATACCGCAACCGCATCTGCAAAGCAGCGTCTGCGTGCTGCTGCTGCTTCTGCTGCACAGACTGTTATTGTACTGCTGGCTGGGCGGAGTGACTAGCTCGTTGACGACACAGCGGGCTCGGCCTGCGCTCAGCGGTCACATCATCATCAGCTGTAGTCGGCGTGCGTCGTGCGTGATACCTGCCAGTGCCAGCTCCTGTCATCAGTCTCTGCAGCAACCATGTAACCGCCGTGAGTATCCGCTACTAATAACAGTAGTGCCGACATTTTAAAGGTGCTGGCGGAAGCTCATATTACAGAGAACTATAGACTGTGTGTTTCTTAGTAATAGCACCGTTAGTAGTATTAGTATTAGCATGTGCAGTAGTAGTAGTAATAGCAGCAGCAGCAGGGTTACGACAAAAACAACCCAAAACAGTAGTATGTTAACGCAGTGTTTATGGTTCCCAGTCAGGTGATTCCAGTCTCCCTGGACATCGTTCATATACCTGCTCATGGAGCTACTGGCGTGATTCTCAGATATTTTAGTCGCCTCGGCATGAGCCTGCATGTCAGCCGCTGGCGTTTGTCTTGCAGTTCACGTTCTTGTTAAACACATAAGTCATAGTGTACCGGACACATAGGATGTTTCGAAGCTTTATTTCTATTTATTTATTTCAATTTATCAACCAGCACATATTGCATATATAAAATTTGACGAACAATATGAGAATACGCTGGTCGAATGGCCATCACAGGATTAAAAAAATCTCTTGTGTGCAGCCAAAAATATTTTTAATGCATATAATACAGTCAAACGAGACAATAATATAAAAATACAGGAACTACAGTGCTTAAAACTTAGACCCAGAGAAAACCTATGACTTGGTCAACGGGGATTGGCACTTTTAACCACAGTATATACCTATTATATTATAAGCTTATAACTGCCAAGTACTTAACAAGTAATTATAACTACAAATAAGGTAATTGATAATGCTTATCGCAGGCATTGCCTGAAAAGATTATGTTTCTGTGTAGATCTACAGAGCGTTATATTCTTATATAATTATAGTGACCAGTACAAGCAGCATCTGCGCTGCAGTAACAGTCTAATCCGATTACAACCCTGGCAACCTAGTAATACAAGCTAATGTTTTTAGAATACTATTATTGAATTTTTATGTGCAATGAGCTATATGTATAGTAGTTATTTTATACTTATTTACCGTCGAACGTCAATTAATGTATTGTGGAATATGTTGGATTCGATTCGCCGTCGCTGATTAGCTTGAGTATTGTCCATTTGAGTATTAATTTGTCGCATGCTCTTGAGATTTGCGGCAAAAAGCTATTAAAAATACGCCAAACAATAATATTACTGCGCGCATCTTACGCGCAAATTGGCAATATTGTTGTCAGTATTCATTTTGTACTCATTAGCGTCATTGTGCGGCCGTTATTAGTTTTCATCTTCTTAAGCATGTTTTTTTTCTATCTGCTGTGGAGAATAATACCGCGGGCTGATTAAATTTGTTGTACGGCTGTGATAATGGTGTGTATTTTTCTGCCATCTAATTGGCGGTAAGTAAAAAACTAAAATACTAAGATGTCTTTGCAGTGTGTTGTACCAGTCCCAGTCGAACATTCAGCTAGCCATTTATTTACTCCTCGTCCTCGAAAACACTTCCGTATATACAGACGGACAGTCTCGACAGACACTTGTAGCTAAACTACAGCGTTGATTCAATTACTGGACGCGTGACTGTCGTCTCGTTTACCGAACACTGAGTTGCGTCAGTCTTTCTCAGATAACTTTGGCAAATATGCCTACGGACGGCTAAAAGCATTACTTTTTACTGCTGCATTCTGTAATGGTAATTGCCGTACAATCACCACCTCACATCACGTTACCCTAAGCCCTTTGTCCCGTCGCCTTGAATTTTGAATATTTCTGTAGAGCTTCACGGCAATATTACTGAATTCCAAAACGTGTAAAACGTATATTCACAGACATATGTCGATTGAACAGTTGAGCAGGGATGTTTTCATGCACTTCTGGGTTGTAAATATTCTGAGGCCGGTACTGCTAGTTAAAACCAAAAAAGCCAAAAAACGTAATATTTTTTTCTATAAATCTTGTGAAGTCCTATTTTTTACCGCAGTGTGAGTTTGGACCGGGGAGCTAACAGAACATTCGTATCAGCCAAATTGCAGAGACGATGCTGAATTGCTGACGATGCAAGATCTGAGAAGGTCCACCACGCCTTGAACGGATTTTTGTCAGAATCCTGTCTGTCGTGTACAGCTAGTCCATAAAGGACATTGTTTAGGCAGAAACTGGCTCGCATTTCCCGTGAAGATATACAACTGGTAACGCTGGACAGTAGAGACTCGTCAGCACGGAAGACTCTCGGTCGCTGTGAGATAGGCTGTAGTGCGGTCGTTCCGGAAATCATTATTTCATGGTCCTCGAGACAACAGACCCGATAGCTATTTGAACAGAACGACGTCGTCTTGCTGACGTCACGTGAGACTATGCCGCTGACAATGCAAGCCAAAGCCTAGGTTCCACAAAACGCAACGCAACGGACGCAGCGTACGCAACACACGTAACGCAAGAATAGACACCGTTTTAATCCCTGCGTTTCGGCCGTCGCATTGCTTGTGTCAGCTGTGTCTGTCGAGTACTTTTATTTGCGTTCATTGCGCGTATTGCGTTTGTTAAGTATCTATTTGCATACATTTTGGGTTGCCTGCATCAGTTGCGTCCAAAATACGCAAAAGCCATGCGTTGCGTGCGTTGCGTGCGTTGCGTTGGTGAACTGGGCGCTAGGCTTAACGCGTCTTGTGCAAACTAGCCGCATTATTGCCAGAAAAGCCTCGGTATTGCACGCGACCGGTCGATATCGTTCGTCGCTAACTAATATTGCACGCATGGCTATAGCAGACAGAGTCCGTGGTGGCTGTGGTGAATCGGCGATGTCTGACCCGTGGGTCTCTATGGCTGGATGCTGTGCCTCGCGCCTGCGGTTAGTGCCCGAATGTGAAAGACCGAAAGCATTGATCCGATAGATTAAACCGATTATTTCTGCATCAAATACTCCTTCTGGGAGAAACTAAACATGCGACATTTATTGCAGATGCATGTCGCTTGCACTCTTAGATTGGCTGTACTTCTCGGAATTGTTTTTGACTTAAGAAACCATTATCTTACACAGTAAGAGCTGATGTAGTTAATGTAATTTTGACTTGTTTACAGTAACTGTCTGGTTGCCGCTGGCATTGACAAAATCAGTAAGTTTGTTAGAATATTGAAATATTATTTGGCAGCACACGTGCTGCAGGGTAACATTTGCGGTGTCATCAGCAACCTTCGTTAATTTGACAGCTGCAGTGTAAAGAATATAGGCCTACTTCGTAAAAATGTGTGAGGCTATACTCCTGGGGTGAAGACTTCTGACTCCAGAGGCATGGGATGCAGTCATACCTGACACGTTTGCGGTCTCACACATAGATGCCACTTCCATCTACCGGTATTCCAGGCACCGGCAGCAATGCGGCAAACTCTAGGACTGCGAATATACGCAAACTTTTCTGCAACACACATCTTTTTGCCAATAGCCGTTGAGACAGCAGGTTCTTAAAACCAAGTTATCATCCGCCCAATTGTGGCTGAGTGAATAGAGAAGCATGATATCACCAATCCATGCTGTCCAGGTAATAACAATTACGACTACAGTTTGATGCGTCGGTCTCCATCAACAAAGTTGCTCTACGCCGGGCGCCGTTACTACTCGGACGTAAACTCGTAAATCATCTTAATACACAACCAACCATACAGGTCAGTTCAGTCTTCATCCTTAATTCGGGGTCGGTAAATCGAGTACCAGCCGGTATGGCTGGAGTTAAGGGGCGTTTAGCTGTGTTCATATCATAATTATCATATCATTTGCTATGGCGCCTCTCATCCGTAGCACATGGGCGGCTTTTCAGGGTTGGGTGAACATCTTGCTCGCCAACATGTCATACATTTTATTTACGTTTGACATGTTTTTTCTTGCTTAGCAGTAATATACCGTAGGCCTATCTATATACCGCCGCTGCCTCTCGTAATAACCAGTATGGAAGGAAAATAACGGACTCGGCAAATACGGCTTTCCTAGCAGCGTCAGCAACAGCAGCAGCCGTGGCGGCGGTGACTTTCATTTGGTCTTGTTGTCTTCGCTCATCAATCATGTCGTGTCCACGTGTGTTTATGTGTACACCGGGGACAGCCAGCAAGATGGCTTTCAGCCGACCGGCTGCGTCATGAAGCAGCCGCTGCAGGAGGCCAGCATCACTGCAAGTGTGTGTGTCTGTGGTGGCTTCAGCAACAAGCACTCGCTCACAGAAAATGCACCGCGCATACTGACGCTCTTCATTACTCGGCCGTGCGCATGTCACGTTAAAATGTCCTCCGCATAAAAAAATCTGCCCGGGAGAGATAATCACGGAATTGATACACTGTATGTCTCCCCCTTATTAAAATATTGCCGACCGCATAAAAAAGTCTCCCTGTTATAGGATCGCCTCACCCAGGAAAGTTTCTGGCGGCCGCCAGGCGCGGCGGATTTTTGCCGGTAAATTGTCGGCCTGGGGAGACTACTGGGGGCGATTCTATAACGGGGCACCGGCTGCACTATTCTCGATTCTCTGACACGGCGAGGGACAAGTCTCGGAAAAGATGTGCGGAGGAGAAATCATCTTGGCGGCGGCATTGACTAACTGCTGCGGACGCTGTGACGCCAATGTGACAGCACGGGATAGAACGCCAGTCAGTCGGATCAGAAGCTGGTCTGTGTTATGCAGATTGTTTTCCATACCGCAGCAAGAAATTATTGTTTGACGTACTTCCGCGTGCGACAAATGAAAAGGTTATTAGTCCGATTTATCATTCGTATTCTGCCGATCACTGCGTGCTGTATTATTACCTAAACTATTAAGGCTTTCAGCACAATATTTGTGTTTGCTAGAGTCCTAGTAGTAGATAAGACAAACTTTTGCACAGTAGGCATACAGTACGTTAGCCGCGGGTCTCGGTGGATTCCAAACGCATTTTGGTCACGTTAAGTGAAAAACACATTTTACGGTAAAATGCATACAAAACTTTATTCGCCGAAAACGGCATTGCAGAAATGTAGACATAACTTTGCATGTTTGAGTACAATATTGAGCTATGATGTTTGTGTTAAGAAATTCGTTATTTTCAGCAAGGGTTTGAACCCAACGTTTTTGTGTATCTTTATAATGATGCCGAATCATATATCTTCGAATTCAGAAACTGCCAAGCGTGCTGGGTATTCATGCGTCACTGCGGCTAATAATCGTCTATGGTCTGACATGAGGCTTGCGTGTATGGAAGCGGCAAGATGTATTAGCAGCAGTCGGCTCGTCTGTCTTGTGATTATTCAACACATTTATTCGCTGTTCTACGGTCCGGCATTATATCCGGCCGACGTCGGCTGCGGAAGCGGTTGCTAAGCAACGGAGATTGGTGCGGTGGCTGTGTGCGTCGGACGGGTTGACAGCTGTTATCAGCAACACAGCGCAGCTAATGCCACTGTCTAATTCGACCGAGCATGTCTGTCGACACGTTGACGCAATCACCAGAATGCCGAGTGCAGCAACAACAACTGCAGTTGCTGCTTTTGCTGTACGCGTTGTAGCGATGCTGATGGATTCAGCGCACAATGTCTGACTTCTAGACTCCAGCATTGTTCTCATTGCACCAGCCAGCTAACAAAAACCTGTTTACGTAGTTGCCTGCTGTAAAACAAATACATTACAGCGACTGAAGAAATAACGATGGCCTCATGAACCGTCAAGATAAGCGATTCATTTTCATAACATCAGTTACAGTTGATTTTGTGCCTAATATATACGTGAACACTTTGACCTTTGACTTCTCGAATGAAGTTTACAATTTTAATGACACAGCATTTTCTGTACAAAACTTTCTTACTTTCATCGAAGACTTTTTTTCTTCAGGTTACACGTTCACGTAAATTGCTTTATTTTGACCCAATGGCAACCACAGAAGACTAATATTAAAATGTTACTCCAAAATCATAATATACTAATCGGTCTCGACCGTTAAATTTAATTTTATTGACAGATTTTCTGCTTGCAGTTTTTTTTATCTTTTCTTTGTTTTATGATGTCGATAATTACGGATATTTTTATTCCCGAAAGTGTGCACCAATGTGCACTGTGAGGCATAAAAAACACACCAAATTTTTTTCATCATAACATGAAGAAAAGTGATCCAATTTTAATAAGTTTTGGTACCAGTATTCCCGATATAACTGGTCATCAACTAATTTTCCACCTCACCCATTGTCTGCTTCTGCACTACCCGGGGAAAGAAAACAAACACAATATTGCATTTTTAACCACTGGTATTATTGCTTAATCAAAACAACACACAAAACACATATTTTGTCTATATTTTTATCGTTTTAATTGATAGTTTATCTAATTGTCCATTTTAACTGCCTACAAAAAATGTTTGAAATGTTGGCCCACGAGCATGGGCTCTGCTTGGAGACACTTTCTCCATTCGTTGACAGCAACATCGATAACGTTCTGCTCTAGACCAATCTAGACTTCACCAGTCGCTTCTTGAATTCATCAATATTCCTGAATGTTATAGGCCTATTTAATAGACGTTCTGCTGCACAACAGTCAAATTTTGTAATTGTTTGGCTGTTGCTGGGGACACATCCGAAAAGATGAAATTTTATAAAGTTTTTTTGTTGATTGTAATGCATATTTTGTCTGTTCTGTTTTTACCAGGTAGTGCAGAAGCAGATGTCGGGTGAGGTGGGAAACTGAATGACCATTTGATGGCGAGTTGTGTCGCGAATACGTATACCAAAAATTATTAAAATTGGTTAACCCTTCTTCAAGTTATGGCCAAAAAATTTGGTGTGTTTTTATGCCTCACAGTGTATATTGTAGAATTTGGAAGCTATTTGTTGCCGGCTGTACAAAAAACATGTTAAAGTGGCAACCACTTGGCTAATCTTGCGCTATTAATTTCTCCAAAAATAATCCATATTTTTTCTCCTTCACTGTTTATGATACGGCACGAAGAATACAAACACTCGGAATGTGTATACAAACAAGCATAAATGTCAATGTCTATAGTACCGACATGTCCAGTCGTCCAAGGTCAGGCGCCGACAGTAAACTGTCATCATGATCATCATCATCATAAGTCACGGGCTCAATATGCCTCGTTCGAGTCTGCCGCCGGCGCGTGATTCGTTTATGCTAGTTATGCGTAATTTGTTGAGGTTTTTGTGTCCGGTGATTTTTTGAGGTCGATTCAGCCTGGCCATACCTCGTGAGTAGGCGCAATGGGTACCAGCGAAGGCTGGGACGTAAACAGGCGCACTGTGCGATGCGCTTCGCGGTGTAAACTGATGTCTGGCTGACGGCTAAGGAAACAGAGATCAGCGCCGCCCACGGGCTTTATGGCTTGAAAAGGATTTTACTTTTTTTACAAGTTACGACTTATTAAACGAAAAATGGCACACCGTTTATAATTTCGTGCCCGGAAACGTTCACATTTATTTTTGTTTGTAAGTTGTTTTGTTTTTAAGCCAAGATTTCGTTTGGGGAAAAGGGACAGACGGACAGACAAGTAACACACGCAGTGCGGTCGACAGGACGGCGCAAAATTATTCTGACTGTACGGCCGGTCGATGACGTGTATTGTTGATGATGTTGTTCAGATCACCAGCGATGGACGCTCGATGTCGTCTGCTCATACTACAGTTGATCTGTCTCGTCTGGCCCCACGTCAGCGTCCACTCGTTCGTACTTCATCGCCGTTCTACCGTCGACGATGATCCACCATTCAGTGACGCGCTGTACGCCGTCCAGCGCCCGGCTCTCAGCTACGTCAGTGATGTGGACGACCGGTACGACCTGCTCCCCCAGTACGTCGAGGACTACGGCAACTACGACGACGATGACAACGCACTGGCCGACAACCTAATTAACATCATCAAAGAGCAGGAAGCGGCGGAACGAGACTACGAAGATTTTAGTGACCAAGATTATGATGAAGACAGGTGGGCGGCACCGCTCGAGGCAGACAGAGAGAAAGACTACGACAGCGACAGCGACAACGACGTTAGACAAGAAGACACAGTTGATTATTCGCCGGCAAAGGTGCCTCTGGACAAGACGCAGCTGAAGCAAATATTCACCGACACCAACGAACAGCATCCGGAGCACGAGGTAATTAAGAAGACGACAGAGGAGCTGTCTAAGAACGACGTTGAGAAGCTTTTCGACAGCACGGCTACGGACGAAAACACGCAGGTCGACGCTGAGCTACCGGACCTCACCGCGCCCGACATCGAGATAAAATTACCAGCAGAGTCGTCGACCGATGTCGACGAAATAGTGAAAAGTATCGAAGAGGTCAAATCTTCCGACGACGGCGATGTTGTTGGAGACGAAGTGATCGACGTGAAAGAAGAAACCATTTCGCCGGAGGACGGCAGAAAGTTGACGAAGGAGTGGATGATGGAGCTTGTGCCTACCAGCGGCGACAAGTCATCAGAGTGGAGTGCGAGTGGCAGCAGGAAGTCTAAGAGATCGATGGATGTACAATCAGAGGAGGATGCAGAAGGCAGGTTCGAGGTGGCAGCGAAGCAGAGAGCGGTGGATCTGCTGAAGACGTACATTGAGTTGCAGGCAGAAGAGAATCATCACTTAACCGAAGCATTGAACCTGGCGACATTAGCACAGACGCAGCGCACGGACCGCTACATCGACGACGAGGTCGAAGAACTGAGACAAGCCGTCAGAGACGAGGCCGCCATAGAGTCTCTACGAGACATGATCCGAGCTGACGACGATGTGCAGAACGAAATAGACGAACAAAACGATGACGAGGAAGCGGAGGAAGAGGGAGAAGGTGAAGATGAAAAGCAAAAAGGTGATGAAGATTATGAGGAAGACTACTACGAACCGCCTGCAATCGACTACTTGCCAGTGAGGCGAGCTCAACTCAGTCAAGTGCTTGCACCTTCGGCCGACAACCTTCTAGACGACAACGATTACAACGACGACGAAGACGACGACTCAGAAATGTACGAAAAGAACGCGATTCTGCGAGAAAGACTTCGTCGCTATCTCCTCAAGAAAGAGTTGGACTCCATCCGGGACGAAGTCGGGAATGGTGACTACGACAACAATGTCAACGATGTGCTGCTAAGGTCAGAACTCTCTCCGCCCTTCGACAACATCTATTCAGGTAACATAATGCGATTCATTTTTATTGTGATTATTCTGTAATTTTTGTTTGCTGTAAAAAACACCAGAAGTTTACTTTTAGACATAACATTTATCGTGCATTTTATAGTGAAATGCAGTTGGTAAAATCGTGTGTATATCATTATACAATAATTTTTACTTGGTTAAAATTAAAATTTTTGCTATATATAAATTTTAAACGTTTGTTTTCACTTTAGCTCGATTTACAGAAATTCTGTCTTTCAAACAATGTCTCTAAAATAATGCTGCATTTAAACTAGAAGGCACAGACACGTAACAATACTTGAACATTAATTACAACGCCAAAAAATAAATAGTAAATTAAACGGCAAAGAACTGTCAGAGATGCACCCTTACCCTTCCACCCCTTACTGCGAATACAGTTGACGTGTGATGAATGCTGTTAATGCACGGCTGTTAACCCGGTCAGTCTGACAGCCCGTAGCTACGAACTGTAGCCAGCCACTCCAGGAAGTCCATTAGTATGGTCTTTCCGGCGCCGCAGTCGTCTATTCCGAGTCCGACTTGTAACGTCAGCTGGTTGAAGAACATTTGTCATTAATCAGGTGCGACTCGTGCGTAACGCAGCGTTCCGCTTGTCCATGGACCCCTTGATTCATTAAGAAGTCCCTGGCTTATCCCATCGTAATCGACTATCACCCAGTCGATGCAGTCGATTCTCTCTCTCTTTGTTTAAAGCATAAATACTATAAAATCAGTCGTCGGTGCGACAACAGATAACTCGCAGACAAGTAGCCAACGTAGTGCGGTTTGGCAGTAAACTAATGAAAAACAAATTAAAATCAAAAAGAAAAACATATTAGCGCAAGGCCTAAGTCCGAAAAAGCATATGGTTGGTGTGGAGGCCTATATGAAGTTCTTGTGGATTCTTAAAATAGCAAACTGCTTATTTAAAGTTGAACAGAAAATGAGAATTAGTCAAAATCGAAGTTTAGACAAAGTTTTGTTTTTGTCGGGGGTGGGTGGACTAGCAGCAGTTGGGTGCTTTCTTTCTTTTCTCTGCATTGGTCTTCCATTTTCTTACTTATTCGTGTTTATCTATTTGTCTGAGTGCAAAATTGTCAAATTTTGTTGGAAGGATGCAGAACTAAGTAACAATCAATTAGATTTTAATGGTTATTCAGAAAACTATCGTTCCCGGATTCAGATGAGGAGGATTTCTGACAGATTTTTTGCTCTACATACCACAGAATAAAACAGTTCTGTGTGCTCTTCGACTGCTTTTCAGTTATTAGTCTTGTGATGGTTATTTGAATAATACATGTAGTATTAGTTGTAGTACTGTATAAATGTAATCAGTAATACTTAAAACGTTATTTTTGATGTAGGTCTATATGTTGCATCATGCATGTATGCAGATTCACGGCTGAATCCGTTTACTCGAAAGATTGAAAAAATTGATCACAAGCGATATGATCGCGACACCTTGGACGGTATATGTGAAAGTAACACACTGTTTTTACGCGCGAAAGCAGCTACTGCTTTCAGCGCGTCTTAGCCATCGCAATTCTGTCCGTCTGTTTGTCTGTCTGTCTGTCTGTCACACGGGTGGATCAGTTAAAAACGGTGCAAGCTAGGATCACCAAATCTTCACCGTCGGCTGCCTGGAAGACTCTAGTTTCAGGAACCGTAAAGCTTTCCCATAAATTCGAACGAGGGCGCTAAATGAGAGGAGGGTGGGCAAAATTTGCGACTTTTGGCCAATAAGTTGCTGTATCTCAGTAACGGTGCGAGATAGGGCCTAGGTTACTATTAATCACTAATAGGATGTCTTACACTCTCGATTGGCATTAAATTTAGTGCCCTTGAATGATCTTGAACGCCAAAATAGGAGGTTTTATGGATTTTTTGGCGATTTCGGGCTGCGACACAAGTCTATATCATTCACAACGTGGCGCCACGCTACTATCGTTATGCAATTTAGATAGAGAATTTAATATTTGTATAGTAACTTAGCGTGAACACCCAAATTTTCAGCTAAACTACTAAACTGGAACTGCTATAGGCTTTCGCGCGTCTCGTGAAAATTAGCTCAAATTTCTTGTACTTTCAGTGTTATAAATGTATTTGTAGTTGCTTGCTTAACAGTGATTGGAATATATCGTAGCTATAAAGCGAAATAAAAAATAATTTTTTGTACTTACCTTGAACCTAAAACTCATAAACGACAACAGCCTGATAGAACAGCCGTTCGATACATTGAAATTAGTTGTTTGTAGCTGCTGCGTCTAGGGAAAGACAATTTATTCTTTAAAATGACAAATATACACGATGCGGCAAAAAGTGGACCGCTAAAGTTTTTTTTGCCGTTTTCTCAGCAACCGTTTGGGATTTTAATATGAAATTTTACACTTTTATTTACTGATACCTTCTACATCTAACTGCCAAGTAAAATGTGATTCTATTAAAAAACGACGAAGTTATAGACTTTTTAACATGACCGCCTACCGATTATTCAGTATTCAAAAAATGTTCTAGCTAAAAATGCTATTTTATTTTTTTAAAACTTACATGTTACTGCCGATGACGTCACAGTGACGCTTTGATAAACAATAATTTATACTGTTTATAAATTATCAATAAATTATCGTTCTTTTAAAGCAATCGCCGGCTGCCCACCGGGTTCATCTTCCAGCAGGACGGCGCGCAGCTCACGGAACGGACTGCGGGCCAACTGTCCAGATTTCACCACAAAGGATTACCTGCAGTGGCTTTCATATTTGCTGAATATAAACCCAATGGACTATCGCGTGTGTGGTGCAATGTTGGAGGCTTACTGCAAGCTTAAAACAAAGCCGAAAACAATCGCCTATGTCAAGGAAGCGCTTCAGGTTATCTGAGGCAACCGATTAACAAGGCTGTGAAAGACTTATCAAATTAAGCGACTGAAGGCTTTTGTTTTAGCTTGGAAGTGGCGGTGAACACTTCGAACATTCACAGTGACAATGAAATTCTGGCATCTGAACATTAGTTAACTGTGTTGTTTCAACGATGTTATTGAATTGGTGTTGTAGCTTAAACATTTTTAATGCTGAAAAATTGGTAGGCGGTCATGTTAAAAAGTCTACAACAGTCGTTTTCAAAAGAATCACAGTTTACTCTGCAGTTAGATGTAGAAGGCTTCACTTAATAAAGCTGTAGAATTTTAAATTAAAATTCCGAACGGTTGCTAAAAAACAGCAAAAAAACTTTACGGGTCCACTTTTGTGCCGCATCTTGTACATATAATAACAGAACAATTACTTGATAACGATTATGGTGGCCAGAAAGGCACACAGCCATCAATGCTGGCCACTCCTTGTGATTGATTGATTGATTGATTGATTGATTGATAATCATTAACTGAGACGCAACAACCGTGCATCACACAGCAAAGCAAGTAGGACTACTAAAATACACCCCACTAAATGCAATAAAAATAAAGAGCAAACTAAACTAAGATACACGGAACTAAATTAATCTCAGCAAACAGCTGTTGAGAAACGATGCCTTGAAAAAGATTAGAATTACATTGTGGTAACACTAAGTTGTGACCGCGTTCTCATAGTTCGTGATCATGTACATTCTCAAAAGGTAGTATACCAAGTAGACAATGGTGGGCTTTTTGCATATTGCAGAAATAATCCTTAGTAGCATTAAGGCCAAATTCCATTTAGCTAGTTTGTTGGCCAACAAGTTGGCCAACACGAGTTGGCCAACAAGTTGTCCAACAAGTTCGCATGTTGTACAACAAGTTGGACAACTTTTTTGTTGGCCAACTTGTTGGCCAACACGCCAGATCAATCTCAACATGTCGAGATTGAAACAACAAGTTGGCCAACTTTTTTGTTGGGTCGCCAATATGTCAAGATATATGAATACTGTTTAGCC
>Ga0209367_1004044_pt1 | contig 20121 bp, 11 predicted proteins | sample WorMetLIZISLAND2_FD_187412 | JGI IMG/M metagenome (GOLD analysis project Ga0209367, IMG submission 187412) | Marine gutless worms symbiont microbial communities from Max Planck institute for Marine Microbiology, Germany - Olavius geniculatus... ...
ATGACATATAGTCTCATTAATAAATGTGCCAAAAATTATTATAATCGGACATTCATTGTTCCAGTTATTGCAAAAAATGTAGTCACATGCTTTTTTTTGAGACACAGTGTATATGCTATCGATAACTTCAATTAAAGCTAAAGATCACATGCACCATTTAGAAAATTATAAAAAAAACTACTCAATCTATACAGGGTGCGACAGGAAAGTAATCTCTTGTCGTATTTTCCAGAACTTAAACGACTTAAAATTTTTGGATGGAACCTAAGAAGAACCTGAGCTAGCTGAGCGAGAAAAGCGAGCGAGATTTACCTACGAGCGAGCGAGAAAACGGCTGGTGAGTCGCTTACGGGTCTACGCAAGGATGCTGTGTTCCTGGCACTGGTCCGCAGCTGTCACTGACTGAGCTCTAAGGCATATCAGAATCTACTTAATGCAGTCGTCGACCCAACTTGTCCTAGATGCGGGGAAGGCCACATACTCTGGAACACTGGTTTCTGGAATGTGCTGAAACTGAGTCAACACAGCTAACATCTAAGCTCGTGTATAGTTTCATCTGCATGCTTACTATACTTGCCAGCATACATTTTGTTTTCTCTGTTCCACAATCGTTTGACATTTTTTGTTATAATAATTTATCTTTCTGTAGGTAAACAAAATGCAAATTTACGATAAGTTGTTATGCACTGAAATACTTTTTGTCGTATTTTCAACTCGGAGTTTTACAAAACAAAGCGGCGCAAAAAAGCAGCAGAAACTCGAGCAAGCCTTTCTCACCACTCCATTTCTCAGAAGACTACAGCGCTGCTGGCATTAGGATCTATGATAAATCGATGACGCTGCTATAATGTGTCTGCTATATAGCATCGTGTACAATTATATCGCCTGTGAAGCCAAGAACGGGACGTTTGGGACGCTGCAGTTGCTACAGAGTCAAGAGGTTGACGTTGTCTTTGGACCGATGTGCTCCACTGGTAATTAGTTGCGCTGTGGCAGTTGCGCGTCAAGTTATTAACGCTCTAAAACAGTCCCTTGTAGTTTTTTTTGGCTCTCCCTGTGTGTCATGTAAACTGTGGATGCAACTTTCGGCCCGAGACGTCCAAGAAAAGACACTAACTTGTATATGAAATAATATCCTTGTTTTTTGACTTTCTGAGGTCACGTGACGTTATATCGGTAACGTGATCGTTTGACTCGCATAATTATAGTACGGTTTCCTATGAGTACTAATTTTGCCTACTGTCTTAGTTGCTTCTTGGACTGGTTTCAATGTCAGGCGAAAATGCACCGTCGAGCCAGGTGAATTGTGAGGATTAAAAAGTTTACATACTACTAGATTTCGTTCAGTTCCCCGATCGTTTTAAAGTGTGTTGTCTTTATTATTACTCGGCAAGGGCGATAGGCTAGTAGAAATAAATTACATTGGGTCCGACAACCTCTTCTACTGGCGAATGAATATAAGTCAAATTAAAAACAGCTGAAATATTAATAATGTGAAATTGTGGGGTGTAGTATGCTTGACGTCCGGCTACATATTATCCTACTGGAACCGTCCGTTCCCGTGCACCACATCGGCATTATAACTCTGCAATTATTCATGTCAACTCAGCCTAGCCATCCCTCCACGGTTGGGCGCAATGGGTGTTGCAGCATGCTAATGGAACCGTCCGTTCTTTCCAGAATGGTGCAGCGACAATCGCTTGGACGATCACGTCGCCTATGATGTTGCTGGTACTCGGGATCGCCAGGTTGAGTTATGAACAATCACCTGACTAATGAAATAGAGCTGGTATTCGTTGTGGCTGGTCACGGAGGGACAGCCAGTTGTCTAAGTTGACCTAAATGATTGCAGAGTTATCTGCCGATGTGGTACACCACGGAGAAATGGTCAAACCTATGATATTCCTGGTACTTGGCCACGGAGGGATGGCTAGGCTGAGTGCACGTCGCCTATGATACAATGATACGTATCTCTGGTTCATGGAGCGGCGTGGCCGAAGCATTCAAGATCATAACGGAGCAGTACGGCTGGAAACATATCGTACTGGCGTCATTACCGTGACTTCTTGAGGTCACGTGACCGTTGAACTCACAATATAGTTATGGTTTCTTTTGTAAGTGGTTCATTTATTTCGCATGTTATGTGTGGTTTCCTATAAGTGGTCCAACATTTTATCTTGTCGCTCAGTAGTAGAGATACAAAAGCACGTACTCTGGGATCACGGCCTTGATCTTCTTGGGGTCAGCTGACGTCGTTGGTCACGTGACCATTTCACTCGCAAACACGGTTACCTGTAAGTGGTTCTTGGGAAGCATTCTTTTATTTCATCTTAAGCCTGACATATTTGTGTCAGTTATAGCTAACCATACGTTTATTTTCCACGGTTGTTAAGATATGGAACCTGAAATATTTTGGGGGTTACGACCTTGACCTTGACCTACTGAGGTCCCGTGACGTCCTTAGTCACGTGACTATTTGACTCGCAAATGAAACATATCGTACTGTTGGCTGACGACGATATAACGTCGCCGTGCTGGTACGTGGCGAAACCGCTCAACGACATGTTCTCCAACGACAACAACTACACGTTCACGTGGCTCAGACTTAGTACAGCTCTCTGATCTTTTATTCATTCATTCATTCATTCATCATTTTTCATTTACTTCTGTTTTTTTATTTATTTCTTTTTTATTAATCCTTCTATTTTTTGTTTCTGCTTTTCTTTGTTTCTCTATTCTTTTGTTCCTTCATTTCTCCACTCGTCCATTCTTTTTTTTCGTTTTTTTTGTATTTATTATTCTTCCGTTTATTCGTACATTTTGTATACACATTGACTACGTTTATTCGTTTGTTCGTTTATTCATTCATAATTCATTCACGTGGCTCAGACTTAGTTCGGATCCGACGGAGAAAGAGTTGGATGACTATCTGCAGCAGATACGCGCACGCACCCGAGGTTCACAACTGCACTCTAAACCTACACCGTATAGACAACATTCTGTAAGTAAGTAAGTAAGGAAGTAAGTAAATGATTTATAAAGCGCAAAAGTCTCAGAAAGAATCAGGGCGCATAGGAACTTTTACTACGTTTTGTTTTTAAAGCGTTTCACTTTGTCATTGTGCATAATTATTTTCGCCAAATGTAAACCGACGGTCGAAACTCTTTCACTGTGACGTTTTGCGGAAAATTTCTAAAAAAGCGATTATTAAATTGGCCTAGCCTACTCCACCTAGCATTGGACAAAGCTTGATCAAACCGGTCTTGTGGATTGCAAGCCCGGCAGCGGTTTAAAAATACAATGTATGATGCGCATTGCTCAAAACGTTGATTCCGTTGATGGGCTCGTGTTAACTATTAACTCGCGAAAATGCGCAGGATACGAACAAAACGATTCGTCAAATTGAAGAGACTCAAAATGAATTTCTAAAATGTTAGTACATATAGGATCGAAACTTCAATGTCAGTGTGACTGTACCCTTATGACACCCGTGAAAGTGACTAAAACAGTGTCCGTAGCAAAGCTGGGAGGGAACCCTGGTTCAACAGCAGATTACGAGCTCTCACGCGCTATAGGGCAAAGTTTGGAGCCCCGAAGTTTGAGAGAAAGATAAGGTTTTGGAGAGGAGAGTAAGCTTTCTTACACTAATAGATAAAGAGAGTCTGGGGACCGCTTTCAGTTGGGTGTGAAACGAATTTCCAGCTGCCAAGAGTTTCAAATCTTTTTCTTGTTTTTAGATGATCTCTCCTGTTGTGAAAAAAACTTGTGTATACAAACTATTTACGCACTTTGTTATTAGTTTCTCAGCGGCCTATTTTTCTATTTTTATTTGTGTCGTCCCACTCGAGACAATGATTTATTAAAACTTTCGAACTCCTGGTCTCTACGCAGTGAAACAATGTAATTCTCCCTTGTTCGTTGCAGTGCTGTACTATTGTCATTCGCTCTCGAAATCGATGCTAAACTTTCTTTACCACGCCCAGGACAACGGCATGACGAACGGCCAGTTTGCATTCTTCGCACTTCGTCCTAGTTACACCGGTATACTTATTACTCCAACTCACAAAGGGATGACCAGACTGAGTTGACCTAAGCGCTTGGTTACGTACCGAGATGACGAACGGCGAATTTGCATTTTTCACGCATCAGCTGTTTTACCCAGCGTTCAACGGCTGGGCGTGGGAACCGTATGACGTCAAGCCTGAAGATAGGCTCTAGCGTTACGGTTAGGGTTAGAAATAGCATTATGGTTAGGATCAGAATGTAAGAAGTATTGAAATCAAGCCTGAAGAGAGGGCATATCGTCGGCAAGCTTTCTATGCCGTTAAGCAGGTTCGTATATTTAGTATTTGTCTGTCCAATGCAATGCATAGCATTGGACAGAGTATAAAATCACCTGAGTGACCGTGCGTCCGTGCGTGCGTCCGTGCGTCCAACATTTCTTAAGCTATCTTCCTTTCCTGTCCCCTTTCTCTTCCGCTTCTCTTTACCTTCCGCTTTCCCTTCTCTTTACCTTTTTGCCTTTTCCCTTCCCCTTTCCTTTTTTCCCTTCTTCTTTTCCTTTTCCTATCCCTTTACTTTTCCCTTCTCCTGTCTTTTTCCCTTTCCCATTCCTCTTTTTCCCTTTCACTTCCCTTTTCATTTCCTTTCCTCTTTCCTTTACCTTCTATTTCTTTTCTCCTTTCCTTTTCCTTCCTTCTCCCTTTCCACTTTTCTTTTTCCTACCTTCCCCTCCCTTTCCTCTTTTTCTTTGCTTTCATTTATCTTTCTTTCCGTCTTCACGTCCGTGCGTCCAATCTTTGAGGCGCTATATCTCCATAACTGTGCCATATAGACGCATGGTCACTATGGACCACCCATAGGAAGTCGACACCGGGAGTCAAACGTTCACATGACCGATAACGTCACGTGACCCCAAAAGGTCAAACTCGTGACCCAATTATCTTTGAGGCGCTATATCTCCATAACGGTGCAAAATAGACGCATGGTGACGATGAACCTTTTATAGTAAAGCGCTGGTGACGAATCGAATGGTCTCGTAACTGACAATGTTTATTGTTTAGTTAAAATAATTCATTTATTCATTCATTCATTTCTTTATTACAGCAAATGTCAAAACGCATTTGTTGTTACAAATAAAATAGACATATTGGGATTATGTTAACAAGTAGGTAAGTATCATATCTTATGTCAAGTGTACATAGAACGATTTTCACAAAAAGTTAAGTTTTAAATAGTACGTCAGTAATTTAAAACAAATTTTGAATGTAGCACAAGGTACAGACTTGCGTAGCACAGCTAGCTCAAAAACATTTTCTATGAGTTATAGGGGAGCGATAAATGAGCAATAAGCAGCGAAAATGTCACTACAGAAGGATGAAAAGGTCATTGCTGATGTACAATTTGAAATTGCACTGTTTGATTTTTTTGCCGGTCTAAACAGTTCACTAATTATATTTATACGGACATATAGGCCTACTGTAAAATGTCGAAATGCATTAGACAGACTCCGTGTTCATAATACATTATCTTGTTTCTTATGCTTTGTATAGTAAAGCTGGCAACAATTAAATATTAAATATTTTAGAGCGCTGAAAACGCTGGAATAAATAACGAAAAGTGAATTTTTATAGGTCTTGCCTATCCTTTGTTACTTTACTTTTTGTCACATTATTGTTGGCGCCGTAAGTAGGCGGTTGAAGTGACTGTATGGCTGATTGTATGTGTGTGTTTTTCAGATCATGATAACGGAGCCTTTTGGACCCGACAGAAACGAATTTCTATCCAAGGTGCAAAAAGCGGCTGCAAAACCGCCGTGGAACATGCACAATCCGAATATCGTATGTAAATGCTATACACCGGAGAGAAAAAAATCGTACCATTTTCCTGGTATAAGATGGAGTAGCCTAGTGCAAATGCCGCCAATTTTTGCTGTGGTTTTGCCTTTGTTAAGTAGGTCTACACAAGTAAGTATGTAAAACATTTAAGCCAGCCGAGTTGGTCTAATATAGTGCAATTTTAAAAAGTTGACATCGTCAAAAAATTTTAATTCTCGATACACGAGCTGGTCAGTGATCTGCAAGTTTTGTCCGTGAGAGAGAACAAGTGAGAAACTAGAAAGCAAAACACTTGGAATTTAGAGAAAAGATAAGTTTTCAGCCGAGAATGAAAAACACTCGGGACAGCAGTGTCAGAGGGTGAATACTGAGAATCTAAGATTATGTAAAGCGTTTTAAAATGCAGGACTGAAAAATGGCAAACGAAAAAAATCTTCGAAACAACAACGTTTTTTCAAATCTGTTATTTTTTAGGCTTGCATTTCCAGGTCTTGCATTTACAGCGCCGCCATATGTGAAATCGCTGTCGTTGTCGTCGCTGTAGGCAAACTATACGTGGACGTTTTACCTTCACGATGGCGTCTACTTGTACCTGCAAATACTCAATCAAACTCACGTGCACTGAGTCACACATTATTTGTAATTACGTCGTGACGTTAACAAGCACCTGAGTGTCAAAGACTGGAACCAGTATGAGGACTTTTCCTCGAACAAAGAAACAAGAGCAAAGACTTGAGTGCCAATGACTAGGTCCAAAACCAGGACTTTTTCTTAAAAACAAGAACAAGCACTGGAGTGCTTAAGACTGGGGTCAAAATCATGACTAAAAACCAAAACAAAAACTTAACTTAAAGAAAAAAAGAGACAAGGGCTCGAATCCAAGGACCAAAACAGGACTTTTTTCAAAGACAAAGATAAGGATAAAAACTTGAGTGTTCAGGACCAGGACCAGATCAAAAACTTTTTTAACAACAAGGACAAGGACTAAATTGCTTAAGACTAGGACTAAAACCAAGACTTTTTCTCAATGACAAGGCAAGTTACAAGACTTTGCTATCAAGAACAAGGACTTAGAAGACATACTGTATTGTCAACAACAAAAAATTCACTTAGGCTTTCAAGAAGCTCTTGAAAACAAGGACAAGTACAAGTCAAGAACTAACATCTCCGGTTTTGCCTTGATGTACCTCCAAATACTAAATCAAACACTGGCCGAAGGTAACACGAACTACAATGATGGACGATTCATCCGCGACAAAGCTATTGGACAGCGATTTGTGGGTGCGCGCTCAGTACGTGTTTTTGTCTAAACTTTGTTTTTTATCGTTTACCTGCACTGCGGCCGCTCAAGCACAAACTGAAATCATCTTGTAACCGACATGTCGAAAATGGAGGCAGCTCGTGGAAACGGCTACGCTCCGGTATCGGGACATTTCGGCCTTTGTCATCAAGACGTTTGGTCATCAGGACATGTCGGCCACTAAACCTTTTGCCATTTGCCCGGACTTTTCGCCCACGAAAATATTTTTGCCTTCTTTTTCTCTTCACTTAATTATTTATATATTTTTTTCTATTTTTCTGTTTGAAGCAATATACATAATGCCTTGGTGTATGCGTTCAGGAGTGACCGGCAATATTTTAATACACAGTACCGCCAACCGAATCAACACCTACAACGTCTGGCAATACTCGGAAGGACACGATGATTTGTACGACGCGATGCTCATTGATCTGACCCAACCACGAAATAAGGTCAGACTACGGGTATCATATTAGGCTAGTTTGTACACAAAGACGTCGGCATGCCTATCTTGTTTGTCCGTCCGTCCGTTTATCGTCTAATTTTTAGTTTAAAAGCTCAGATATCAAGCTTTTACATCTTTCAACAACCTCAAGAAAATAGGCATATCTCGCGCGGACAGAGCGGTCTAATTCACTGCGATTGTCTAAGACGCTAGTGCGATAAAGTGGACTTTCAAGTTTCACTGGAAACTCAGTGTACGTAAGTGCTGTAAAGTGTAGATACATGCATAGCTAGGCGGACTGTCGCATAGCACGTTGGCATGCAGTGTAGCAACATTTCTGTTTTTGTTTTATTTGACGAAATAATATATGAGTTCAGCATTTGACCATCTTCGAACTTTGAAGAGCCACAAATGACTCTTTGTAGCGACTGTCTGCTGTTTAGCCTATGTGTAAGCCTTCGATAGAGCATTAGAGATTTCTTGAAGTAGGCACTGTAGGCCTAATATTGACACTGCTTACGTAGCCTACTGCGTATCACGTTTAGAGAGCGTGGTTTTGCCTATGTTTGGCCGCGTGGAACCGCTTGCCGGAGTCACTTCGTAGTTACGCCATCCCAGGCAGCCTTCAAACGCCAACTGAAAACATTTTTATTCTGCGAGGCTTTTAACATTGTCCATGATTAGCCATAACTGTTTTAATTAGGTTTTGCCGTGTATTTTATTAACTTTGAACTCTATAATGCACTTGTGGTTTTTTATCATATAATGGGGGCACTAGAAAATCTTTAATATGGCTCGATATGATCGCATCTCACACGATAGTGTGAGTGTTGTAAGGATGACCTTCAAAGTATATGGGAAAAGGCAAAATTTGACCCTCAGCCAACCCAAAACCACTGAACCGATCGTCACCATATTTGAATGGCGTGATTACGTCGTGGACGCCTACCGCCAAAAAATTGGGCTCAATCCGCCCAGGGGTTTTTACTCCTCATATAGGTGAAATATACACCCCTCCTGTTCGAAATTTACAACACTTTTTGGTTTTTGAACTCGCCTACAGGCGAGTCCGTTAGACCGATTTTTACGCCTAATACGTCAGCGAAGTGCCTTTTTATTGCTATAAAATAAAAACTTTATTTTTCATTTATTGCAAAATAGAGTCGTAATTTTTGGTTCTAGGATATGGTTTTCGGAAACGGCCTAATTAATGGTGACATTTATGTTTACCCCCGGTTGACCCCCGTTGCCATGGCAACGAAATTTGGGACCAAATTGGCTATAACTCGGCTTGCGTAAGAGATTTTTGCGAGATTTTTGCGAGATTTTTGCGCTTATAGGAAGGTTCTCGAGGATGGCCATCAAATGCTGCCAATAGCATTTTCCCCCGACCGACCCCCGTTGCCATGGCAACGAAATTTGTGACAAAAATTGGCTATAACTCGGCATGTGTAATAAATATATGCGAGATTTTTAGCATCTGTTTGAGAGTTTTCAGAAATGGGCCATTAAATGCTGCTAATCGAATTTTACCCCGACCGACCCTTGTTGCCATGGCAACAAAATTTAAGACAAAATGGGCTATATCTCGGCTTGTTCAACAAATATCATTAAGATCTTTGCATCTGACGGAGGTGCGGGTTGAGGGTTTGGCAATTAGATGACGTCAGTCGAAGTCTACCCCAGCCAACTTTGATTACTAGGTATAAACCCGCAGCAGCATAGTAGGAGCAGCATCAGCAGCAGTAGTAGACACATCCAACGTTCTGTAATCTGTACCCGACCGGAGTTATACTGCTCTGCCTTAAAAAAGTTAAGGATAAAGATATGGATCCTGATAGCGCTTTTTACATGTGTCAGGCTTATTCCCCGACTTTTGGCAATAAAACACCAAATATATATATGTAAAATACTTACCAGTATGCAACTGTGTGTAAGGACGATCTGATGATATCAGTGCTCTAAAACAGCAAAAATCATTTGGGTAACCTTAGATGGGCCGGGATATGCATATGGCGTCCTTACAAGCTGACTTTAGTTGGTAATCACTAACATAGTCTAAAGCCTTCTTCATTTGATGTTATTTGTCGTATTAGGCCTACTTGCCCATTGGTTACCGATTTGGCCGAACTGCCCAAAATAGACTATGCACCGTAAAACAACAGATAGGCCTAAGCGTATAATATAAACTTAACTAATGTAAAAGTCTGCGTAATGACGATGGTGATCTCATACAGCTGCTTTCACTTTGGACCAAAGTACTATCGGCCTGCTGCATCGGATGGTCATTGCCATAATATGCTACTCAGGCTAAAATTTAGTGCACTAACAGCGAATGTAGGGTCAAGACGACAACCGGATCATTCATGCATGCAGTTAGGGCTTATAGGCAAGCACACGGATAAGTTCATGTTCTTATTAGACATCAACAATGTCCAATCACTTTGTTATCCGGCTATCCATCTGGGCATTCCACGCGCGTTCATGACTCAAGCAATAAGGCATAAAAATGCAAGATTGATGTAAATGTTTTCCATGGCACAGTAGCAGCTACAGCATCTTTCAGCTTTAAAGTGTCTAATGTCAGGGTTAGGGTTGTGCTGTGCAGTTGGACAGTTTGTATGCATAGGCCTATGAGTGCGCGATTAGCTGAATATTGTGTCGGCACAGGGTCATATTTTCGCTTCCTTGTTAGGCTTACCATTCGCTAAGCCATGGGCTAACAGGAACATTTTCGGCTGCTACTCTAATCAGTAAACATTGGGCAACTAGGCCTAATACGACAAATAACATCAAATGAAGAAGGCTTTAGACTATGTTAGTGATTAGGCTACCAACTAAAGTCAGCTTGTAAGGATGCCATATGCATAGCCCCATCTAAGGTTGCCCAAACGATTTTTGCTGTTTTAGAGGACTGATATCATCACAATCGTCCTTACACACAGTTGTAAACTGGTAAGTTTTTTTACACATATATCTATGCTATATAGTCGGTGACGCAGTATACGCCGCTGACGTGGGGAGTTATTGGTCATCCGCCACCGGACATTCCGGAATGTGGATTTGTTGGAGAACTTTGTCCACCTCCCGAACAAGGTAAGTTTACGGCCGTTCACAAACGTTTTTTTGCAAATTAGATTTTTCCTTTTTCACAGCAATAGAGAGAAATTGGAGTTTGTTTAGCTGTGTAACATTAATAATATCATGACGCAGCAGAAATGTTTCGGTCTTGGTTTTAGCGCGACATACGATAAGCCAGTTTCGGTGTTGGTATTGGTACGGGCTAAAAACTCGATAACAAATAGGTGCAAAAAAAACTAAAATAAAATTAACGTAAAATTTCTCGGGACGGAACTAAAACTGTTAAAGAGTTAAATAAGGTGTAGGCCTACGACTCTTCGTAGGAAACCCACCTCAAAGCGTCATCTGCCACATAAGTTCACACAGTATTACCTGCCATCCGACACAGGTGAACACGCCCAGCCTTAACACCAGTCAAGTAATCCGGTACCTGATCTACTTAGAAGACTGAGTTTACGTCGATGGATGGTTTTCGGTTTATCTGATCGCAGACACTTAATCATTTAGGTAGAAGGCTAACATTTTGATAGCGATCTGCAGGATCGGGAGTTGAACCCACGATTCAGTTTAATTTCACATTCTGTCCCTGTCTGTCTTTTTCTTTGTCATTTGTGTTCTGCACTTGTTGCGAATAAAGTGTTATTATTCATCGTAAGTCCGCCGTTCTAACCGTCGTTGTTGTTGCTATTAATTACAATGATTATGAGGATGATGATGATGATGATGATGATGATGATGATGATGCAGATAACCGGCTGGCAATTGGGGTGTCTTCTGTGGTTGCTGTGGCTGCTTTATTCGTCGTCATTTTCGTATTTCAGTTTCTCAGGTAAACAACTATTCGCTGCGCCATTGCATTATTATTGACATTTATTCACCAAGAATAGTAGCAGCACTGCAATAGTTACACGCTATTCCTAAACAGGTATATACCATCACAAGTAGCATCGCTGCACGAGGTGAGAGCAAAGAAACAAATGCTTCGTCCCCAAATTTTATCCTGTCAAATAATGTTTTGTTTGTCATGAAATTTTTTACTTAAGATACAAATTCTGTGGCTATAAATCTCTGATTTAGAGTTAATTAAAAGACAAAATTAAAACTCTGAGCACCTAAAATCTCCTTTGTCGTCAATTTGCAGCTGTCTCTCGAAAAGTTGCAATTTTTACCTGTTTCTCTACTTTTTAACCCGCAATGAAGTTGACCATCATTGATTTATTCATGCACACGAACATTTATAATCAGTATAAACACATTGATTACTTAAAGATATCTGTACTTATGTAGTAAACGTCGTAAAAATATGCATGTGGATCGTATCGCTAAACCATGTGTAAAAATAGAATATACAGTTATGCCTAAAGCTACTAATTTTGTTGCAATAACCGTGCGCCAAACGACATTATGTGAAGTACTTAAACAAGCAAAGATGTCATTGTCACCACTTTTTGTGCTGACATGTGTGCGGTCGTCTGACAGGTTATGCGTAGGCTAGATACTCGCCCGCTGCACGTTCGATGCGGTGCCGGAGGCATTTGGCTTCCGGTAAGCTTGGCCTTTGACCTGCTAAAGTGCCAATTGGACCCACTGACGTAATAATAATTTGAGTCATGTGAATAATAAAATTATCAGTTTACTGCAGCCGAGTGCTATGTGTCATTGATACAGATCTCGACGTTCAGAGGCCCGCATTCAGCAGATGCTGTGGAAAATCAACTACTCCGACTTAGTTTTTGTCAACACGGTGCGTACACTTTTGTTCTCTTCACACTTCAGTAATCTTAACTTGGAAAGTTTGTGGGACTTGCTGTAGCGTTTTTACAGGAGATTGCAGACTCGTAACCAGAAGTGCTTTACAATATCGGAAGTGGCAGCTGAGCCTTATAGGCATAAGGTAATGATACCGCAGCGCACTATGCGGCCATCCATTGCCCGAGTTATAGCAAATAATTGGACGCGCGGTTTGCAGCTAGCAGACTTACCGCCGCTCCAACCAACCGCACCAGTTTACTTTAAAGATAAAAGTGTGTTTTAACATTTGAAAAATGTTAGTTTTAACATTAACTAGAAATACTTTCTTTGGAACGAGGTATCTGTCCCATTGCCACGCTATAGCTGTCGCGTTTCAGCATTATACCCCGTTTACACGATCAAGCAAACATCAAGCAATCATCAAGCAAACATCCAGCAAAGCATTCAAAATACACGTGCACGACGTGTGCTCTAATTGCTTGATGTTTGCTCGACGTTTGCTTGATGTTTATTTTATGTAAGCTATGCTTTATGCATGCTTCATATTTGCTTGACGTTTGCTCGATGTTTGCTTGATGATTGCTTGATCGTGTAAACGGGGTATCACGCTCTTATTTCATGGTGCACGTCCGCAAGGCCAGCCTACAGTGTAACTAGTTGAGCGTAGATATTTGCAATTGTGGTGCCAGCTATCTGTAAAGTCACGATTAACTACACAGAAGTTCAAAAACGCAAAGAAATCCTATCGTATTTGTGGTATAGGCTTAAAATGTAGGTCTACGTATGAAAATGTAAAATAACAGCAGGCGCAGTAGCTTAACAAATTTAATATAAAAAATAATAAAGCATACACAGGTAGCACCCTTTGGCGAACACAAATATAATTTGAGATTGACATTTCGTTTACTTGTCTCAGATCGTTTATTTTTTCCAAATTTCTGGCATTTTGTTACCTTTTTATACACATGTGTAAATTAAATACTGTAACGAATACTAATTCAGCTGTTTTGTTAAAATAATCTGCACAGAAGCGACTTTATGTCGCAAAACGTTAATCGTTTCTGACATAGCTGTAACTGATAAGCTTCCCATTGAAAATGCAGTGATCACAATTTTGGGGGCTGATGGCTCAAATTGGGGGATTAGATTATTTTTCTTTTTTGTGCCTATAGCGGCCGCCGAGACACGCCTTTTGAGCTATTGACCGCCACTATAAGCCCACAGGATTTTCTACTGTGGTCTGTGGTGCAAGAACCTTCCCATTGAAAATGCATTACGGGGGTTAAAATTGGGGTAAAATAGAGGAAGGAGTTATCAGATTTTTACTCCAAACAAACTCCATCTTACTTTTCGGGCCTCGAATGACGGTGCAAAATTTCATCAAAATCGAATCAAAATTGCGGCCGTAGTAGTGTTTGCAGACAGAATGACAGAATGACAGAAGTGATTTTATAATCTGTCTCATGCTATGCTGTAGCAATGGGACAGATAAATAATTGTGCTACATTTGTGATAATGTGTGTAGCTCGGCAGGAGTTCGCTGAACTTTTCGATGTTGTCGCTGAAAGACAACGGCGCAGTCAGATCAGCCAGTTACTCGATGGCTCTCTATAAGGGACTCACAGTCTGTGTCTACAGTGTCGACACACCTGAACTAACGCTCACTCGTCGTGACCTCATTGACCTCGTCAACGTTCGTGTCTTTTTCATTTACTTACTTATTCGCACAAGCATCGGTCTTCCGATATTCAAACGACTAAACAGTGACTTGGTGGCGTAACGCTTACAAGACGTTGGACTTACAATCGTGAAGTCCTGGGTTCGACTTCCGGTCATATCGGTTACTACCTGAATGGGTGACTGTCTGCGGACAGGTAAACCATCTCAACATGAACAACTAGAAAAGCACTAGGAAAGCGCAGACCTCCGTCAAGCATAAAAAAGCAATGTTAACGAAAATTTCTAAAGAATCCAAAATTCCTTTCGGATCACCCCCAAAATTGAATCACTTGTAGTTTTTGCCATTCCCGACATTCCTTGAAAATTTCAGAAAAATCCTTCTATAACTTTTTGAGTTATCTTGCTAACACACAACCAAGCAAACTCTGGCAAAAACATAATCTCCTTAGCGGATGTCTGTGTAGGGTGGGGCGGTCTGTTATCCCACTATGGCAAGCCAGGCGCTCTGGTTCTGAGATGAGTTACCATTGATTTTGCTAACGTGGTATATTATTATGGAGATGGTGTAGCCTAAAATCACATGAGACACGACAATGACTTTGTGCATGTGACGCAGTAGAACGATGAGTGATTGCCCTGATACAATTTTGGCCGAAACAAAATATGCGCGCATTTTATTTCATTTTATTGCATATCGAACATCTTCCTTAATGCAGAATGTGGGCTGCATTCGTAGTTCTGTGTTGTTTACTAAACAAGAACAAAAACAATTTGGCACACAGCGGAATCGCTTATCGTTTGTAATTGTCAGAATACAGTGTGTCATTGCATCCGACAAGTGTAGGCTTACATCCTCAGGGTGCACGCGTGTGACCGACAGACGACAGGCAGACGACAGACCACGCTACGGAGAAATGTGTAGATATAGGCGGAATCGCTTGCTCTGCAAAAAGCGCTTTTTAATAATTATTGTTTTTTTCATTAATTACGTTTTTATAATTATTCGTCGTGTGCATGTGCAGCTAAAGGAGTTGAATCACAACAATATAAAGGCGTTTATCGGAGCTTGCGTAGAGCCGGGGCATATCTGCTACCTGACGCAGGCATGTAACCGCGGTACTGTTCAGGTACGTTCTAAAATTTCGCCGGCAAGAACTTGAGGGCTATAAGGACAAGAGCAAATTATTCTGACAAAAATGTGCTTGCGCATTGCACAAAAGTTGGCACTGTTGACTAAAATTTGGACTAAATTCAATACGTGTTTCGCGAAAACTCAGGGCACGACTTTATGCTCAGCTTGAAAAACAAACTTTTAAGTTTGCACTGCGGTATTTATTGAATCGTGCAGAAGTTGTTTTTACGAAATTTGCAAAAAACGAGGCCTAAATCATTCTTTGTAAACGTTGTAAATTTGTTGGCAAAAATCTGTTACATTTTCAAAGGCATCGAATGTTTTCTTGTTGTTGCGGGCTTAAAAACTTGGGGTCTAGTTTACTTGAACTCGCACGTCACAAGTGACAGTATGCTTAGTCAATCAAAAAGCGAAGAAATTTTTCGCACCGTTAAGTTTTTAGTTTCGACCATCAGCAATGGTAGGTTTAAGCTTAGGCTCTATGTCCTGCTATCTGGCTTCAGCTCAACCAAGTAATTAGAAAATTGCTGTCATAATACGGTGTATCATTTGATATTCTGATAATGACTAATCTGAAAAAGCAGTTTTATGAATCTCGTTGTCTAGTACGTATATTGTTGTGTTAGGATATAATTGAAGACGATGAGATTAAGCTGGATTGGTTTTTCAAAGCGTCGCTGATACATGACCTCGTCAATGTAAGCTTACCTAGGCCTACAGTCTTTCGACTCATGTAAGTGTGCGTGTATATAGGCCTAAAGGTTGACACTTGAAGACGAGGCCGTATATAGCTTGTTGTCTAACAAATCCACATTTAGTCAAATTAATGGAGTTTGGGCTTTTACTGTTTGCCCTAGGCTACTATTATATCTGTATAGACACTGTTTTATTTGCTTTGCACTGCAAAACTGAAATGTATGTAATAAGTAAGTAAAGTTGTAAGGTTGTGTGATATGCCCAACAATATTTAGGCTCATAACCTATTGGCTGGTATATGATAGAAGTAAATTCATTTAATACGCGTCTATAACGCTTGCTTGCTTCCTATGCAGCTATTGGAACTGCACGACATAAACTGTCCCAGAATCGAATTCCGTGCATCACTTATAAGAATGAGGAATTCCGTGCATCACTAATGGATAACGGTCAGTTAGAAGTCAGGAGTTGAAAGTGAGATATGAAAATCCGTGATGAAGGCTTGAACAAGTTGTAACTTTGATATTTAGGCCCCTAAAGGGAGAACGTTGAATGCTCACTTGTTGAATACAGCATACTACGTAGCAATAGAACAGACGAGTCAAAGTCTGTAGAATATGTGATTGAGAAGTTAGACGTTCGAGAGGACGCATTCAATTAGCCGCGAGGCGGCGCTGACGTCTCTCAGTTTTCTCCGGGTGGAATCCTGGGGACAGCTGCGACGTATGATTTTTCTCAATGTTAAGTACGCCATTATTGGACAATAGCCGACGTCGGCGCGAGAACAACTGACGTCTACAGGAACTTGTGAAGTGAGGAATCAGCGGCTAGTCAGTTTTGCTGAGCCATATTTGCTTGCTTGCTTGCCGCTTGCTAAGCTGCGAATAAAAGCATTTAAACTGACTAAACTTGATTAGAATTACCAGCCATACATGTAAACGTATTGAAAGAGTTATTGTACGCCTATTGCAACTTTGTTTTTTCCTTTTCTTTTATTTCACGCTAAATATGCTCTAGTGCTTTGGGCAAATAAATGATGAAGAAGATGATGATGATGATGACGTTTTTGTTAGGGAATGGTTTACCTGCACAAGTCAGCATTTCAGTCGCACGGGTACCTGTCCAGTGCTAATTGCCACGTGGACAGCAGATGGGTACTCAAAGTATCTGGATTCGGACTGCATGCGTTCAACAAGGCAAACAACAAAGAAGTTAGTAGTACACACAACAGACGTCATGTTCTGTAAAATAAACGTTCCAAAAAATTAGAAACGTTGAAAAACCATCAAAATGTAGCAAAGATTCTAAAAAACGTTTAAAAACGTTAATAAAAAACGTTAATCTAATGTAAAAAAACGTGACAGTAATAAAAAGTCCCAATAAAAAGTAAAAGTGCTAAAAGTGCTTAAAGTGCTATCTGCGAAATGCGATAGCGCCTGCTGCTGCGGCTGATAATGATGATGTGTGGCTTGCAGCGCGACTAATGGGGTGTTTACACGATCCAGCAAACGTCCAGCAATTCACGTGTATTTTGAATACATTCGCTGGAAGTTTGCTGGACGTTTGCTGGATCGTGTAAACACCCTATAAGTGACCGCCCAAACTAACTTCTGCCAGTCAACAGCGCTTTCGCATTTCGCAGATAGCACTTCAGCTGCAAGCATGGACGGACGGACGGACAGTGCTGCTGCTGTCGATGTGCCAGTTTTCCAACCGACTCAATGCATTGCTGTCGCTGGACAGAAAGAACCACATACGCTCTGTTGAAAATCTCGCCGAGTTTAATGACTATATCTTAGCGCCAAGCGCGCACCAGTCAACAAACGGACAGACGGACGGATGGACTTAAAATGCGGCCTATTAGGATGCAGCAGAATAATAATTGGTTATCGTGAATATAGCACGAAGCCAACTAATTGGCCTCGTCAGTTAACTGCAGTCGTGTACACCTGAGTTTCCAAAGGTCAGTGAATGCCCGATACTGCCTATATTCATCTGTCGCCATGGAAACGAACCAGGTGAACCCTTGCGCCATGATGTCAGCACAATAGACACCATTGTTGTGACTATCACCAATAGGCGTTTTATTATCACAGCACCGTTGCAAATGATTTCACGGAAATGCTGCCATAGGCCTAACGGAGTCTTTCAGCGAGCAGAGACATAATGTAATATCTCACTCATTACATCAGTACGGTCTGTATTTAGTCATTCTATAGGTGTCCAATTTTGTCCATGATTTATTTCTCGTTGAGGACTTTTGGCTGTAAAGAATGCAGTCTTATAGAAAGAAGTGGGGAACCTCAAAAACGAAGTCGGGTAAGGCAAAATCTGGCTAAAATTTCTGCACGTTTTAACCCGTATCGGCAAGAAACAAACCACGAAATTATTATGACACATTGAACAGTGAGTAAGTAATTAAATTAATAAATCTTTTACTGCATAAAGCAAACGTAGTCTAAATGCTAAAAGAAATAATAAAGCATTATTGTTAAATTCAACATTTTTTATTTACACAAAGTACTGTAAAACAAAATAAATAGAAACAGAGATCTCAAAAAAACTATTTGAAACCTGATATATAGTTTTAGCTGGCTGATAAAATTGTGAGCCTTTTGTTTTCATGAAGTTCAGAGTAAAATGGGGGCGGCGTTCTCCCCTGTTTCCGACGACGGCCCATTACGATCTTGGCGTTCTGTACAGTGTAATGCCTATCTGCCGTATTGTACGCTTATTCCTTCGCCGGCAGGAAAATAGGTGCCTGCCATAATATGCTCAATTATCTGCTTTGTTGTGCATGAAAATATGACCGGCTGACGAACAGACAAACGGCTGAATGACACATTAGCCTATTTCTGTTGTGTCGTCCGTCTGCCAACTTGCGGTGTTTTAGCACATTTGCGTCATTGACTTTTACGCACCTCCAAAGGATTTGCAGATTTACAATCGAGGTCGCTTTAAACACAGGGGCTGTGCATGTATGTTACAGCGCATGTTACGTGAGTGTCCCTGCGCAATGGCATATCATTCCGTCCAACGGATTTAGCGGGATGCAGGAGTGTGACGGACAGACGAATAGACAGACTACGCTACAGTAACATTTGTTGCAATAGCCGGCTTCGCTGATGCAACACTACACTGCCTAAAATAGCCGCTATGGTAAAGGTGGCCTAGCGGCGTAACGGTACTTAGGCGTCGGACTTACGACCAAAAGGTCGTGAGTTTGATCCCCGCGGCCAGGTCGTTATCAAGCGGTCAGTACTTGCGATCGGTCTCGGTATATAACCAACAACCCAGGTCGACTTAGTCTTTATCCCGAGTACCAACCTGCTTGCCTGTGGATCAGTTAACTGGGTGTCGGGTGGCAGGTAAGAACACTGTCTGATCTCATATGGCAGGTGACGCTGTGTAGGTTTGAGGTGGGTTTTTGCAAACATTTAGCTATACGTTGAAGCCTATTTTTTGACAGGATGGCGAGTTTCAGTACTACCGCGATCAGCTGTGGACAGCGCCCGAGCTACTGCGTATGACAACACGACCCGTCAACGGAACTCAGAATGCAATAAAGAAAGGTATCCCTTTACCCGAGAATGGAAAAGGTCACTTTTTGGCATCAAGAAAGGTAGGGCTTTTTGTTTTTTGGGGATTAAAAGGGGTATCACTTTTTCGGAATAAAGCGGGTATTCCCTTTTTCCGAGAATGGAGAGGGCATCCGTTTCCCTAAAATGAAGAAAAGTGCTCTTTTCCCAAGAACGGAAAGGTGTGTCTTTCCACCGGAATGGAGAGGGCATGTCTTTTTTTCTGTAAGTAGAAAGGGGTATCTTTTGTCCAGGACTGAAGCTTCACTTTTCCGAGCCGACTAAAGAGTGTTCGGGAGCGTTGTTTCGACGGAACTCAGAAGGCTGACGTGTACAGTTTTGCGATCATTCTGCAGGAGATCGTTTACAGAGCGTCACCGTACTTCATCGACGTCGATGATCCACGGAGTAAGCTTATCTACAGGGTGGCCCAAAAAAACGGGGCCACTCTGTTATATAGCTTCTAACTTCAGAAATACTGCTTAGGTCTACATGATTTTTTGCAGAAATCAAGGTCGTTTCATTCTCAACACGAAAACATAAGTTATTGAAATTAATTATGTGCAACAGTGGCGCCACCTGGCGAATACGAGTCATATTGCTTCAAATAGCGATCGGTA
>Ga0209367_1004045_pt1 | contig 20119 bp, 13 predicted proteins | sample WorMetLIZISLAND2_FD_187412 | JGI IMG/M metagenome (GOLD analysis project Ga0209367, IMG submission 187412) | Marine gutless worms symbiont microbial communities from Max Planck institute for Marine Microbiology, Germany - Olavius geniculatus... ...
CGGCCCGGCGACGGTCGGTGACGACGACCCCGTCTGGAAGACCCTGGACGCCAGACACAGTCAGCGACCGCGGAGTCCAAACAGCGCCGGTGTCGCTATTTACACCAACCCATACCGACACGACACCTACCGGACAATCGACTCGCGATCCCCCTCGTCCAAATCCCCGCGCAAATGACGTCACTGGCGTCGTGAGCGGTGGGGGGGTGAGGCAGAGGGCAAATGCCCCCGATCCCCGGCCTAAATTGTCGGAAAATCTTCGTTTTTGTGGGGAAATTTTCGTTCAGAAAAGAAAAATTGGAAGTGGGAACTAAACCCCGCCATTTACGGGAGGTTTAGGGGCAAAGTAAACATTTTGAGCACTCGTAATCTCCTTTGTCTGAAATTTGCAACTGTATGCCGGAATACTGGCAAATTCGGAAAATTGCAGTTCTACGACTTACCCCGCCCATTTTTTAATCCACGACGACGCCGCTGAATGACGTCCTGGTAAAGAAGTTTTTTACCGACCCACGTTTCATGCGCTTCTTTATTTTTCGTATCGTTACAGTCGGACAGCAAAAAAAAATCCTATGCTTCAGGTTGCCGTTCGTTCGTTCTAACAAATTAACTTCTCAGAAATATCGGTGCAGTTTTCAACTGTTTGCTTTCAAAAGTTTCCCTGAAACAGAAACGTTAGCATAAACTGTTACGAGGCCTGTGCTGCAGTGTTTTTACCCGGTACCGTAGGCCTACTTGTTCTTGTGGTTACTATTCAGCGTGTGGTTATGTAGCACGGAATGTCATTATTTTTTAGAAAAAAGTTATGACACTGTCAAAAAAATCAAAAATGGTTCCCCTCGTCGCTACTTTTTCGCTCGACTGCAATTGGAAGCACGACTTTTAGACCTCGTCACAAATTCATCATCATCGAAGTCGTTGTTGACGTCGCTTTAGTCATCATACACGCAATGTTGTGCAATGAATAACTGCTCTGCACAGTTTTGTGTTAGGCCTAATGGAACAAGCCTTAGGCTATATAGCTGGAAGATTTAGGGCTAAATATTTTGCTTTATTATTCCAGCTTGCTTTAGTTTGCTTTAAACGTGTACATAATATCACTATGGCCATATTCATTTGTTTCGTTGCTGTCGCATCATTAGGCCTATTGCTTAGCACGATAGAATCTAGACGGTGGTGCGTTTATAATCGCGAGACTAGAAATAGGCCTAGGCTTAGGCCTAACTAGCCTAATTTATAAAACTGTCGATTAAGCTATCAGTCACCACTCCATACACTGTAGTAGGGCTTAAGGGACACGTCAAAGTTGACAAATTTCCAGTTTAATGTAAGATTTAATTAATTTTCTGGTGTAATAATGACGCCGCGTTAATCACCGATTGCGATATTTTGACATTTCATTTCTATAATGCAGTAATCGCCGAAAACAATAAGGCACACAATCATCCGAAATCTTCTGCACATTTATAATATCGACCATAATTACCAGCAGGTTTTATAGCCTAGACAGTGGCGTATTTAGGAAGGGGCCACGGTGCGATGCCCCCCCTTTGGCCCGACCATGAAAATTTTTTACAGGCGACTTTATATGAAAAGGTGCGGTTTTTTGCCATTTTTCAGCAAGAATTGCAAAATTCAACAATGTTTGATGGTCTTTTGCGTTTCCAAATTTCAGAAAAATGGGCAAATTTACGGTTTCCATTGAACACTTAGCAGCAGTGCCAGTCAGCTGACGCAGCTAAATCCGAAGACGGCAAAAACATCGACTTTCTCAATTACTATAGGCATGGGCTGTCGCCCGCGATACCAGGGGCTCTTATCCCCAAATCTAGAATTAAAATCGCTTCAAGTCCACCCTGTTTTCCCCTTCTTCCCCCTTTTTCTCGTCCGATTTTTCTCCCCGCTCCCCTTCCCTATCCTTTGCCCCCTCTCTTCACTTTCCCTTTCCCTCTCCCTTTTCTCTTCCCCTTCGCGTTCCGTCACCCCTCCGCTTCCCGGGGATCCATGCCCTTACTCCAGCTATGAGGTCTGTGGGATCGGTATAAGTTTCCCCAGCGGGTCCGGGCGGTTTGTGGTGCATTCTGAGCTAAAACAGTCTCTGGTGATATCAGTTTATATTGTTTACACCCGTAACAAAACTCACCCTCCCATATTTTGTAATGGGCGCAACCTGCGCCCACCAGGTAGGCCTATAGGGATAAGCCCCTGCGTGACACAACAGTTCCAAGTGTGTACAGCCTAAATAGCCTAAACGGAAAACCTCCAGCGCGGACCAAGAAACAACTGATTTAATCCATATGAAAATGCTGAATTCAGCTGTCCCAATTCGTTTTAGCATATTTGCGGTGAGGACACGAATCCGGCAAAGAGTAAAAATCACTAACTCAACACAGAACCCCCCTTGCCTTTCCGCCGCCAAAAAAATCATTGCAAACATTTACACCGAGGTAACTGTGATTCATTCTGTTTCAGAAGACACTGTAGCTTCAGGGAAACGACAATATGTTACACGCACAAACTAAGCAAAATTTCTAGGCCACAGACATCCACCAAGCACAGATGGTAGCAGATACGAGATAAACAAAATCTAACAGGCTTACTCTGGCGATCAGCGGCGAAGCAATCAGTTACCAAGCAACAGTTATACCCCGTTTACACGACGAAGCATGCATAAAACACTTGTATTCAATATACACCGTTATCAAGCCAGCGCTAAGTGTGAACGACGTGTGCTCTAAGTTTGCTTCAAGTTTGCTCTAGGGTTGCTCTAAGTGTGCTTCATGCATTCTTATTCGTGTAAACGGGGTATTAGGCCTACTGATAATGATTTGATATTCGCTTTCAAGTGTCACAATTCACCATTGCAACAGACGATTAATAACACGCAAACGCACGGTCACAATAAATTACACAGATCACGGGAGACATGGACGCCAATGCATGAAATAACAGTCAACGTGCATCACTAAGCCTATTCTGTGTACAAGATGATATACATTATGGTACATAAAATTGCAAAATTACAAAATCACCACATTTCAATACACACAATTACTACCAGCTCAAGTACCCCAGGGCATTCATATTAACAGATTAACTGCATATGGTAGTGGACAGTCATTACCGTATCCAGTTAAGACTGACTAGCTGAATCCTGGATAAATAACTATAGGATTTACCCCACGAAGGAGCCGCGCCGATGGCCAATTAGTGAACGAGACAAAATATCAAAAATCAATATCAGACTAAAAACTGCAATTAAATTAAATAAACGCCATGCGATCATGATTCGAAGTGAGACAGCTTGTCCGTGCACTGCTACACATAGAAAAAATCATTCTGTTGAAAAATCTAAGAAAGGCACTAGAAGCAGACATTGCAACACCCAGAGGCTTCTATCCCCAAAATTTGGAATCAAAATCGGGCTGAAGTTTCCCCCCTCCCTCCCTCCGTTCTTTTTCTATTTCTCCTTTTTCCTCTCCTCTCCTCTCCCCATATCCTTTATCCACCTTTCCTTCACTATTTTCCTCAGGTTTCCCATCCATTTCCCCTTTCTCTTCCCCCTTCCTGTTCCACCTTGCTCCATTTCTATCTCTTTCCCCTCCCTGGGGCCACACACCTTTAATCCAGTTAGAGGTCTAGGGAGCGCTGTGAGCTCCCCCAGGGGGTCCAAGCAGAGCCAGGCCGCCAAACAATTTATGGTGCATTTTGAGCCAAAAAACGCTTCTGCAGACAGAAAGTTATCTTCTATACACCCTTAAAAACTGCCCCTTATTTTTCACTGGGTGAAAGCTGCCTGCGCCCACCAAACATAGGGGTAGAAGCCCGTGGCAACACCCAATGAGCTGAAAGAGTAAATGACTGTGCAAATATCACTTTTATACTACAACCGAAGAAATCAGTTTTATATCATATTATGACAAAACTAGCAGCATATATAGCACACACATAATGGTAGCACCTGCTAAAACACTGTGAAGCTGCTGCAGTAAATAAGTAACATAAAACACTGGCCTAATATAGAGTAGCAAATCTACACCGAACGTATAGTACAGAACAGCTCATTAATCTTAGGCCTATCTCCATAATCCTAAAACATAGGTTAAAATCTGTACACGGCCGTTGCGTTCCCAATATACAGTACTACTGACTTTTAATTGATAAACTCTAGCTCTCTTACTGCACCATATTTCACCTACTAATTAATACCTAAAATACATGTGCCACAACTTGATAATGAACAATACATCCCTGCTATATTGTCCATGTTTCTACAGTAGCGTTATAAAAATAAACCATTGATTGATTGACGCCTGGTTAATTAACGCACTGATAATGCGTACTACGGTACTTGGTTTCAGTACATCACCGCAGACCGGTAAGCATACAGTTCCAAAGGGGTGTTTATGTTCTGACTCGACCTCCGTCTCCAAGCAGTGGCGAATCCAGAATTTTGGAACAGGGGCAAAAGAGTAAAGGGTAGGGTCTGGGCAGCAGACGGTGCCCTCCACCAAAATTTTTGTTAATAATTTTATCTCAAAAAAGCATTTTTGTGCAACTTTTCACTCGCTTGTAAAATGCATCGTCAATAGGGGAGGGGCCCTGAATCCGCCACTGCCCCTGGGTGGAGATTGGCGAAGTGGCCCTCTATTTCTCTAACTATGTGCTACGGGGTCTAAGGAAGCGCTGCAAGCCCCTCCAGTGAGAATGCATCTGATGCGTTTCCAGCTCGAAAATTGCGTGTGACAATGGGTCTAAATTCAGGGACAAATGTCAAGAGCACCAAATGGTTTCATGTCCAATTGATTGGCTTCTTACACAAATGACAATTATACCCACATTGTAGAGACATACTAAAGACAGAGAGACATAAACACTGTAAATGGGCTCATGAGACAAGTGGTCGAGACACATAGTAACTAACATGACTGGTCCACAGGGTAACCGATCTCACCGATCTCCAGACACTATGAAATTCCCTAACATTCCCCTCACAGAGTACAAAGTGAGTGATGCTAAAAAAACCTGCTGACGCAGGCTGACTGGAATCATCTGGTAGATGATATAGTTGATGCTTCTTCATTTGAAGCATTCTGGAGTTGCCTAGCCAAGATCCAGTCCTGCCCGTAGGTCCGCTGGGCACCTTCCTGCTGCGTCAACACCAGTATTGGTCCTGCAGCGTATCCGAGCAGAAGCAGAAGAAGCAATTTTTGTGAAAGTTTTCGGGCAGTTTTCCACCACAAGATTTTTTAGATGTTTTCCATGATAATTCCTTGACATTTTCTTGACATCGAAAAAATTATCCAACATTTCCAAGTTTTCCAGACAAGCGGCCACCCTGGGTCCAAGTTACACATGGCCAACAACTAAATACCGAGTGCTGGATAATATTTAATAACTGGAACATTCGCGCTTGCTCTGATGCCTTATGCAGATCAGGCAATCGAACAGTTTTGGAAATGATCAGCCTTGATCGCTGCAGTGAAGTGTGGTCACACTGAATACTGCATCTATGTGTTCAACATGCCCACCCTTCGCATGGTTCTGGTGGAGTTGCTTTTTTGTCAGTTCATCTGTTGTCGAAAGATCGTCTACATGCTTCACTCACTCTTCTTTGTATAGAAGAAGAGCGGTTGGGCTGCCACATCACACCAGTCACCCTTCGCTGCAGTGGCCGTTTCCCAAACTGTCCGACTGCTCGATCTATGCAAAGCAAAGCACGCATGCTTCACTCACTACGAGGCTGACGGATTGGACGCTTTGCAATAGTCCACCAATGACGACACTGAAACGTGCTGATAAGCTGACTACAGCTGAGCACACTTCTATATAAACAGCGATGGGTTTGAGGCCGGCATTTTCAAGGCCAGTGATCTTTAAGGCCAAGACCAAGCAAGCGTTCTTTGAGGCCGAGGCCAAAAAAAGGCCAAAGCCAAGGCCAGGCCAACGGTCTTTGAAGCAAAGGCCTAGGACAATACCAGTGGTCTTCAAGTCCAAGTCCAAGGCCAGGCAAATGGTCTTTGATTATAAGGATATGGCCACAATTTTTTGACCTTAAGCTGTTCTCAAGGTCAAGGACAGTCCAAGGACCCCATCACTGTGTCTAAACATAATAATCATCATCATCAGCAGCAGCAGCAGCAGCAGTAGAAGCATGGCAAGTGATTGGCTGTGGTGCTATTGCTTTGACAGTTTGCTGATGACTCGAATCAGAGCTCCATTCTCATCGCGCAGCCTTTGATTGTCTACTCGCAGCGCTTCCACAATCTGCAATCAGATTTCACAGCATTAATACTGAGGGAAGTGCACGAGACTTTTTGTGCCAAGACTGAAATGAGAGTGAGCGAGTGAGTGAGTAGGGTTTAATGTCCCATCCGACACAGTATAGGTCATTTCGGGGATAGCCTTTCAAGGCAAAATGCACACAAACACATAGTAATAGAACGGTAACTTTAACTTTTACAATGAAGAAACAGAAAGTTTAACTTTTACAGAAACACAAAACACAAAAAAACTAGCTAAACCTAAAACTGTAAGGACTCCAGTATACGCATGCATATGTAATTAACCATAATGGTAGTTCTAACAATCTTCCCTGTTATCCTCCGGAGACTGAGACGAGACCTGACACCTGAGATGTACATCTCCAAGACAGGAACGAAACCAAAACCTTTTGTCCGGGAATAAATCAAGACGAAATAGTCTCAAGACCAAGACTGAGATCGCATCCCCATTAATACTACTGTACACTATGTTCAGAAAAACACCTACTCACATTTTCTTTTATATCTCCATTGAAAATGTTCAGATTTCCACATAATTTTCAGGAAATGTTTAGGAAGTATCAAGTATTCCATCGGTGAAAAAGTTAAACATTCTTTGCTATCGGTGATGTGCATCTGTAAAACCAGTGACATTAATATTACTTCCAGTTATGTGGCCGCCATCTTGGATATCGACCTACCTCAACATAGCAGTAGCACTATTGAAAAGTATGACCTGGAAAATGTGGGGTAGCCATTAAAATTTTGTGTTATGTGCTATAGAACTCGAGATACACCTGGGGGTCATTTCACCCCCATTGCTGGCAAACGTCGCCAAAAAACCGCTGCCAGGACAAGGGTTAACAGGATAATAGTAACATAATCATAATGCATATAAACTATGCACAATTATGCACCTCAGATTCATCTGTGACATATGGTGCTATATAGCGTTTTGACTAACTGATTATTTGACTAATTAATTATACCCTAATAAAAATAAAGAAACGTATTACTAATGGCACACAAAAGTTATACAAAGAAATGTAAGCTGTGACAAGCTGTAGTAAAAACTCTTTTTGTTAATGGCATCACCAAAAAGTGCAAAGTGTACCAATAAGCAAGCAAGTCGATGCAAACCTTAACTTCTTCTTCTAGTTCGGAGATCTTTCGTTCTAACACCCTCCGTTCCTGCATAAAGCCATTGGATTATATCGGACAAATTTTCAACACATACTGCTAGCTGCTGCATCTGCCTTGTCTAAATGCTACTTAGCATCATCTCACCAGATCATTACCGTCATAAATATAATCACACATGAGTTGTCAGACTAATCGCACCCTCATAATTGTCGCCTTGTTACAATGCATAAGAAATTGTCAGTGTTATTATTATCATAATTATTACAAAGCAATGTAACGGTAATACGTATAGAAATTCATGAAAATTCCGAGAGGCTAATTTTTGAAAATGTTGCAAATTCACTCAAGATTCATGAACAGACTCTAACCAATAATTGAAAATTTGCTGGAAGTCTTACTAATAAAAAAACAAACAGATAGCTTCCGACACTGTAGCAATTAAATGACATTCTTATCCACTTACAACATTTACAACAAAGTCTACAGTCACAAAGTCGTTCCAATGAAGATTTCAGCAGCAAAACGTCAGCAAGATAGCAAAATAAAAATTCTAATTTAACAAATTTGTATGATGCATTACGAATTAGCAAAGATCACGGACACAATACAATAAAATACAACAAATTAAAATTTTAAAAATGCCTGCGACACTGCAATCACTCTACGGTTAGCTATGGGAAAGAAATAAAAAAGAAATTGGTTTTAAGTTACTCTTCGTTCGTTGGTGATGTCGGCATTGTTAACGGAAGGCTTCAAACTACGCAGACGATCAAGTTCTGTCTGAGTGTCGGTCAGTTTACGGCGAACTTCAGCCAGTTCTGCTTGTAATTGTTCCGCACTTCTTAGCTCTCCATCATACAACTACAACAACGAAAATCACTACCACTACTAATAGCATTACTACAACAATAAACTACTAAGTTGTGCTTAGAGCTGTTCTGCATTCTATCATTGCTTATTATACATCTATAACGACAACAACTTGCATATTGAAATGTCGTCACGACGCAGGTGAACATGCCCTGGCCCAGCCTAGTCCCCAATGAGACAGGCTGGTATGCAATTTACCTATCCTGGAAAGATGGAAGGCTGAGTTGACCTTGGTGTTGATTATATACCGAGACGGTTAAGTATAAATTGACACACATGCAGTCAGTGGGATGCCGACAATATCATCTTTTGTGATTTTTTGCTGTTTTCGATGAGCAAGTTCTTCAATGTTGCCATTAACAAATCTCAGAGATATGGAGCATCACCTGCCATATGGGAACACACAGGTAAACGTGCCCCACCTTAACCCCAGCCAGACAGGCCAGTACTCGATGTACCTACCTCGGAGGGACGAAAAGCTAAGTTGACCTAGGTGGCTGGTTACATACCGAGACGGTTTACCTGCCCGCAGGCAGTCACCCATCCGGCATAGAGTAACTTCGTTGATTGGATGAAATGCGTTACCACTATGCCAAGCCAAAAACTGTTGCAAATGATAGGTACTATCAATGTAAACTACAACACTATTACTACTTAGATTATGGTCTCAGATCGTCGTCGTCAACGACCGAACTGGAAGTTCCACTGACCAGAACGACGTTCAGCAACCGATCTTTTGCCGTCGATGAACCACATGTGTAGAACAGTCTACCGGCGTCCATTCATGATCCTTCACTGACACTCGCTGTTTTCAGCAACTATAGATGCAACATTTGTGATTTGGAATAGACGCCTTTAAATGTGCGATGCCTTTAAACTAACTACTGTTATACTATAACTCGAAAGAAGGATGGTCACATGTACCATCTTGAAGTTGGTGCTGACATCGTCTGACTTTGATACGGCAGCTGGCGATTGTGTGGTCGAAGATGAGGTGGATGAAACAATAGAATAAGAACAGCCGGTGACAGCAAGACATGTCACCGGAGATGTACGATCTGTCTGCACCACAGGCTTGGACATCTAACACAAACACACAGGATACTGTAATGGTTAGCACGTTGTTGGACTTGTGATCACTAGGTCGTGGGTTTGACTGCCGGTTAGGTTGCTAACAAGTGTTTACTATTTGGATAAGTGCTGTCTGTGGACAAGTGAACCATCTTGGCATGGCGTAGTGGTAATGTGTTTCATCCGATCAACAAAGTTACTCTACGCTGGGTCAGGTTAGTACTCGGATGTGTGACTGCCTGTGAGCATCTCGGTATGTAACCAGCCGCCTAGGTCAACTCAGCCTTCCAACCCTCTGGAAAAGGTAAATCGAGTACCGGCCTATATGACTGGGGTTAAGGCGGGATGTGTTTACCGGTGTCAGGTGGCAGGTGATCTGTGTGATCCCACACGGCAGGTGATGCTCCATAGCTCTGTGATGGGCTTCTTATTAAGAGCTATACAGTACCTTTAACCTTTAACAGGGTCAACTCAGCCTTCCATCCCTCCGAGTAGGTTAATCGAGTACCGGCCTGTCTGGGTGGGGTCGACGCAAGGTGTGTTCGCCTGTGTCAAGTGGCAGGTAACACTGTTTGATCCCATATGGCATGGTGCTCCGTAACTCTCGATAGGTTTCCTATGAAAAGCTATACCATTTAACCAATCAACTCACCCACCTGTGTTACACCGTCCATTGCCTCAGAACGGCCGGCAGTGCCCAGCGGCCGACGCAGAATGCTATTGAAAGTGGAGTCCAATGAAACACTCTGCACCAACGACATTACACAACAAAGTCATTACAGATGATCACTGTCTTTTAATTTTCACGGTTTCAGTAAAAAATCTATTCTTTGAACTATCACAATAAATCAGTACTGTTGAGGCGTTAATTTTTTAACAGTGGTAACACATGCATTAACTTTTTTAATGCATGCGTTAACAAGTTAATTAACATAACACTATATTGCCGAAACTGTAAGTGGACAACATCGAAAGGCAGACTGGAACGACGACTGACGAACTCGTGGCTGTGTCGCAAAACCGTGACAGTAGTGATGGAATGGCAACAAAACAATTTTTAATTGCTTGAATATTATTCCATCATGAAGTAGCTGCCATTTAAAGGTCCCTAGACACCAAAATCAACGTATACATTTTATCCATTTTTCTAAAATTGCATAACGTTCTGATAATTTTGACAGTAATATCAGCGCCCAGCGTTTTGTCAACACAGAGAAATTTACCCTCGAAATTGACAATCTACGAAAATCCCGTAGAAAAACGAGCCGCCATATTGGTATGTAGACGCCCCCGGCGACGTCATCACGCCAGCCAATAAACATCATGAATATTAATGGCCTAGCCTAGACTGATGGCGTTACTGGCTAGGTCATTAATATTCATGACGTCTCTAGGCTAGGCTCATTATGTCACCGGGAGAACTGGTATTTTCGCCTAACGTAACGTATCGTTTGAGATTGCAGATTAATTTTGTATATTTATAAAGCTCAAATCAACATATTATATATGCGAGGTTGTATGTCTACCAATTTACATAAATTGCGCAAGTGAGTTTGACCGTGGCAGCAAACCTTTAATGGAATGTCGAATTTGCAGATTTACGTAAATTTAGGTATGTACATTGATTTCTTTAATACACATTAACTCAACAGCTCAGACCTGCAGACCTAAGCCTCTATTGGTCAGAATACAGAATGGTAAATCTACCAATGAGAAAATCTCGAGGCTGCTGACCTGAGATGCTATTGGTCGCTGTCGGGATTCCCGCCGACGTCGAGCGCGCGCTGCGGCCGTCATGACAATTGCATCATCAGCATCTGCATGACACATAATTAAACATAATTCACTAATCAATAAAATGCGCACAAAATACAATTTGTTTAAACAAACTCGTATGCTGACACGATGATTAATAAGCTAGTATAAAAATTCATCAAATTACAACCTTTATTAGTTCCGAGAACTAATACAGGGTCCTACCAACGACGTCCAACGTCCACATATCTACAGGACAATTTGTTCAACATCTGAAGAAGGTAGCAGCGATTATGAAACGTCAGCAAATAAATAGCAATTGCAACTTGGTAAACTTATGTAGTTGATTTTAATGCAATGCAATTTAAATCAAAACCAAACAATGCACAAACTAACTGTTTTATTACAGATGCATTTCATTTTGATTTGACCTTATGCTAGTCTATCTTAAGGAAATGTCAGATGATTGACAAAGTTGTGAACTTTTGTTTATGTTGGCTTCAATTGCCCAAGAAAATCAACCGATGAAATCGTTGAATCATGACACGCAGCCAACTTTATCATTCACAACTTCGTACAACATCGACCAGCTTTATAAATACACAAGAGCAGAATGCAGATCGCAAGAATGATACTTGCATTAAGAAATACTTGCACCTAAGAAATGAAAATAAACATCACGAAGTGACAAACTAAATAAATGACTAAAATAAATACTCATCTCGTACTGTAAAAAAATCATCTTGGTAACAATAAATCTGTTGACTGATACCCAAAAAGTTAGCAAATTCTATCGTCGAGAACAGAACGAACATGCTCAGTGTTGAATAATAAAATCGGACGATTATACTGGATGAAAAAATTGGCAAATCTTTGGATGACAGATGACAGATTTTTGTCGGCCGATTTTATTGGCAGACAAAATCGGCCAACTTTGTTGATCATCTCGACATCCCCTCATCGTACCTTCACTGTTGCTGACGCTGCTGCTGTTGCTGTTGTTACTGTTCATTGCAGTTTGCTGCTGCGACGAAACCCGTTGCAGATTCGCTGACGATGGAGAGGTCGTTGTCTTAGCAACTGTTGCCGATGACAACGTCTTACCAGCGGTCATCATGGTGACCGCTGGCGACGACATCGTCTTAGCAACAGTTGCCATGGCTGCGGCTGATGATGAAGGTTCTATATGCTCGGAGGAGCTTGTAGTTGCAGCTAAAGCTTTTGCAATCGCTGCATTACGAAGACTCTGCATACACCCTACAACACGCAGAGCAAAACAACGAATGTTCTACAATATTTGGAATTCGACCCCCGAGCTGCCATCATTAGCCACTGAGTCAAATTCATTCTACGCAAGCTGTAAAACCACTGTATATTTTTCGGCTTAGCTCCAAAACTGCCGACATGACAAATTAAAGTGTGAATGCCGACACAGAAAATCCAGCATTTTGTTTGATGTACGATCGCAATTTTAATTGAAACTGTTATCTCCATCAATGTACGTGTTAGTTCATCACATGCAAAATATAAACATAATGCAAAATATAAAAATTTTCGCAAAAATTTCAGCCACGGCCCAAAATTTATAATAATGCAATTTTTTTTTCAGCTCAGCCAAAAAGTCAAGAGTTTGCCAGAAATCCTAGCCGTAAATTAGTCCTTATGCTTTTTTTTCGGCTTAACCGAAAAGCGTCTATAATTTTTGTCAAGCCAGACGATGAATGGTTAAACAAAAATTCAGCATGTAGCTCAATTTAAAATGTTCTTCCAAATTATCTTCAAACAAAATAACAAACATTCTCTGATTAGTGCTATCATAACACAAGTTCTGTCACTGTGTACTGCTCATACCTGATGAGAAGCTGGTTCCCATCTCACTTCTCGAGTCATGTGATTTCCGGTACGCACGCAGTGGGTCATCCTGTAGTAACCAATCAGCATGCAGTAATATCCACACCATGCGCTCTCCCTGCATACTACTAACTCTGCCAGGAGCACTCAATAGTCCAACGGTTCGATTGTCCAAAAGTTTTTTAAGGTTCTTTCTTATACACTTCTACAGACGCTGACTAAATCTCCACATTTCCTCTCAACTGGGGTTAAGATTAGGGTTAGAGTTAGAGTAAAGGTTCGTAAAAATGCACATTGCAGTATGCGGGGGTGAGTGAGTGAGTAGGGTTTAATGTCCTACCCGACAAAGTATAGGTCATTTCGGGGATGGACTTTCCAGGCAGAATGCACACAAACACATAGTAATGAAACGATAATTTTAACCTTTACAGACAAGAAATCTGCGCTAATGCTCATGAGACGCGTGAGAGCTTATGGCAGTTCCTGTTCGCAGCTAATATTGATTTATCTCTATCCATTTCGTCGCACTTCACTCTTCTGCAAACAAAAATCGCACAAAATCACAATAATCCTCTATTTTCAAGGTCATGCAAGATCTTCGATGTTGATACCATTAACAAACATGTCACCATTGCTTGTTATAATAATATAGCCAAATTTTGCCAAAAAACCAGGTCATTCAACACCATCTTACCTTAGATTACTGCTAAGATAAACTACTCACAACTTTAAACCTTCCTATAAAATCTAAGTTCCATTTTATAAATTTTAACACCTATTTCTAAAAATACCCAGTCCTTTCCTCTTTTAATAGCTGTCAACATCATAGTAATCGGTGCAGTAGTTATTAAGATATTTAAAAAAATAAATCCTAACCTTTTTTGCTCCCCATTTTTGCGTCCACCCGCAATGAAATCGATCTTAATAATCGATCTCATATTTCTTCACTTAGTTTCCATAAAAAATTATATCGCCAAATTCCCTATATATCGCACTAATAAATGCAATATTTAGTATTTCTCGCCATTCGTTCTAATTTGCGTACTTTGACAAAATATACGGGATTTTTCCGAAAGTTGCCAGACTCCTTTTCGAACTACTTAGTCAAAATTCACATTTTCCACTAAGTCTGGATATGAGAATCCGGTACCGATGGAAAGCTTGTTGGATAAGGATTCTAGTGGTCCAAACCGTTTCCAAATCTGTTCAGTAGTTTAGCTAAAATTTCGGGTGTTCACGCTAAGTTAATAACCAAGTAGTATTTGCTCGTCTTTCTCCCCTTCATTAGAGGGACCCCCCTCACCCAGCGGCATGAAATTTTGTCATGGAATACTAGAGACTCTAGGCTATCATACGATGAAAACCCGAAGTCTCTATCTCACCTGGTCTTGGAACAGTACCGGGTCGTGAAACCAGGACAGACAGAGAGACAGACAGACGAACGGACAGACAGAATTACCATAGCTAATACGAGCTATAGCTAACTATGCTAGCTCTCACGCGTAAAAAACCTAATATGTTACACAAAACACAAAACGACCTAAACCTAAAATTGTAAGAACTTTCAGTTATAACTGCACTTATGGACCAGTAGTGGCATGTTGCAGTATGAATATTTGAAATATCAAACCTTTGAATTATAAACGTGCAACCAACTACGCCTTTATGCAAAGAATGACACAAACACAAGAATCAGAAAAAAATCGGCCCAGTGCTGACACATTGCAAACGGCCATCTGCCAAAGGCTGTGCAACCTTGACCTTTGACCTCCAACCATCTGAACTGTGTACCAATTACTCCAGCCCCGAGAAACGTTTGCACCAACTTTCTTTCTTTTCTACGTCTATTTTTGCTTTTAAGTCATGAGCCAGTATAAAACTCATAAGCGGACGGACAGACAGATGGAGGAAAAAATGTGTAAAATAAACGCAGCTTATTATGATGGCTGTGAAAATATAAAACTGTATGATCACAACAGCAGTAATACTTCTCTCGAGACAAGTCGTCAAGATTAGATTTAGAATCGAAATACATTTATACAGCATATCCACAAATAAATTTCCTTAATACTCTACAGTAGCGCTAATATATTGTCAATATTTGCAAAATAAATATGTAACTCACGTCGACATCGGCGAGTGAAGCAGACTTTTTCAGTTCGTTCTTTGCGTTGAGCACAGCGTCAGACTGAGTACTGGTGCTGCTGCTAAGACTGCTGGGGGGCAGACTAGCAGTGGACGTCAACTGGCGACTATTTGACGTACTAGTCACTGGAGGGCTAAAGACTGAGGGGGCACTAGTGACTGATAGGGCATTAGTAACTGATAGGGCACTAGTGACTGGGGGGCTAGTGATGCTATCATCGGTTGAGCTGTTGCTGCTGAGGCTGGCTGCTTGCAATGATGCTCCCGCCTTCTCCACATCTTCCTTTGTCACACCCTGAAACATCACACACCTCATTACATACAATACAATAAAATACACGATCAATTTATACAGCGCAAAAATACACAAACTTTCTAACACATTGTAGTGTCGAGGTTAGCACAGCAAAGAGAACGACACAGCTTTCTATGGAAGCACACATAACTACAGTACACCGTGCTACATAAAAAACGTCACCCTTTTCAGTTTTGTAGAAACATACCTAAAGAAATTCGCAAGATGGGCAACAAAAAACAAAAAAACTAGACCTTGCAGACGAGACAGTGACTCGTAAAATGTCCACCCACTGAAGATAAAAACACGATAATTAGTTGCACTACTTGTATATCTGTTACACTAAATTTAGCATCCAGATATTGTTAGTAACAGCTGTACTGCAGTGCAGGCTGAGTGCTTAAAGCTAGTCCCAAATCATATGAGTATGTTGTCCAGCAATTGTCTGGCATAATTGCCTCATTGTCAAAACATTCCCTGCCAATCAACAGAAACATCACCATAATCGTAATCACTCACCTGTGTCGACCGGCGCGACTCTCGCGCTCGTTTGGCTCGTGCTTTTCTTTCAATCTCCTTCTCTTCATCTCGCTTTGCAATCTCACCCGATCTACAAAGTTTCTATCAAATTAGTTCAGAGCTGTTAGCAGTCGCGCCTTTTTAATACAATTAGTAATTGCACAGCACCCAAGATAGTGCAGCCAAAAGCCAAAATCGCTTCATGACTTTGCACTTTACGCTTTGCTGTGTACAGGAATTGCAATAACAAATGATTAAAAAACTGGGCAAGAATATGTCACCAAAAATTAACTGCTTGTTTAGTGAGCTACATCAAAATAGCTTCATGACTTTGCAACTGATCTACAGTGTAGTACTCGAATAATTACTGCTTCTGAAGAAGCCTAGTAGTGACTATCTACAATAGTAAACCTATGACAAACGTTACTGGCTCAACCACGATGAAGCGACGTTAGTTAAAGTGCCTTGAAACACGGCAAAAAAGACACCAAAAAAGTCATGAAGTCATAAGAACATGCAAGCTAAGTAGGACCAGTGTCAAGTGACTGGGTGACCATGACAAACAACAAGCAAAAAGCAAGTAATTAATGATCATTCAAATGAATCAAACAAACTGGGTGAACTCTAATGGCAGCAGTGCCATGATGATAGCACTGTAAACACTGTCGTGGCTGTTACATTATTATTATTACTATTACTATTATTATTATTATTATTATTATTATTATTATTACAATTAATGTTAAGTAAGTAAGCAAGTAAGAACCGACCGGCGTATAACACTTGTCGTATTAGTTGAGGAGCCAGTTTCATCTCCAGGAGTTGGGGACCTCTCTTGGCTTCGTCTCCAAGGCACCGTCTGCTGCTGGCTGACATTCGCTGGTATTGAAAACAGCAACTGCCGATGTGCGATGACATTTGATGCTGACATTGCATTCTGGGGCGAAAGTGGCGCTGACGACAACAACGAGGTTGGGCTTGGCATGGGAGATGTGACAACTGACTGCAAAGGACGTGACGTGATTATGCCTGGAGACGAAAATCTTGCTGGCGCAGCACTTGACGAAATCACACCCGGTGTTGACAGTGACGACGATGCAACAGTCGAAGATGTCGCGCTTGAAGTCAGCTGCTGTCGAGCGGAAATAGCCGACGAAATTAAAGCTGCAGCCATCGACGATGACAACGACTGCCGAGACGATGTGGCAGCTAAAGATGCAGCCACACTTGTAATCGGCAATCCACTCGACGATGTTATCAAAAGTTTCGGGGGGACAGTACCCGACGAAATTGAACCCGGAGTCGACGATGATGGTGGCAATGTGACAGTTGAAGGTGGATGGCTTGAAACCGATTGTCGAGACATGGCGATCGATGAATTTTGACCAGGGAGCGAAGACACTGCAGATTGCGGTGTCGTAACAGCCGACGGTATGATGGGTAAAGACAACTGACGAGTAGCAACCGTAGTCAACGGACGTTGAATACCAGAATATGTTGACGTAGCTACGACAGTGGTAGTGTCCAGCTGCAATGGCTTACTGACACCGTTGATAGTAGCAGATGGCGACTCACGTCTGTATGAAGCTAACTGTGCCTTAAAACGAGCGTACGGATCGGACGCAGCAGGCTCACTACAGGATCAAACAAACAATGCCACACACACACTGCAAAAAACACACGCAAGGGAATGCAATATCACTCCGACCAGACTGGTTGGAATTAGTCAAACACATTACAAATAGTAATGAGTCAATTTAATCCAGCAAACATAATTTGGGACCATTGTTAACGAGCATCCAAGGCAAGTAGGTGCGCTAATTTCAACATGTGTGCATATGTGCAAATCAAACAAAAAGCATGCAAAAAATAACAGCCACAGCCAAGCTGTCACTAAGGAAAATCGAACATATTCTGCCGCTGTCACAAATAAGCCTGTCCTTTAGATCATACTACTTCCTATTAAATTAGCAAAGTAAATAAGTAAGTAAATGAGTAAAAAACTGTTTCCACGAACATGGACGCAGGTGAACCCTTTGCATTGCAAACTGCAAAAAAATCGTGAATGGTTACTAATGACAGGCCACAGGAACTTACCAATGCCCTATCCAAAAATACAATTGCAGACCCCTATGATGTACCATTTAGCCACACTACATAACGTTACAGATGACAGAGAGATGGACTACAGAGTAAACCAACAGCATGATTAAATACCGCACTATGCCACTGCAAACTGTCCGTGATTCTGAATACTAGGGCTTGTGCCGCAAGCTGCGGAATTTCAAGCCGAGCTCCGGAATTTGCCCTTTTCTGCGGAATTTTGATATTGCCGCGAAACTTCACAGAATTTTGCAGAATTTTTAGAATCGACCAATGACTAGTATGAACGTCAGCTTGATAATATAATTAGACCAACTATATCACGAAGAAAAATCTAACTAAACTGCCTAAAACTGTGTCCCTTCTAATAATTACCATAGCAATACAGCACAATCGTAAATAAATACAATGTGACAAATTGACAAATAGCACTTTTGAAAAGGAAAAAGATTGATAATTTCCTTTGTATGTTGCTAGCATAACTGAGCACCATGCCAGCCTTCAAATAATGAAGTTTTTTTGACAGAATAAAGCTTAGTTTATGCACAAATGGAAGGCCGCAGTAAGCGGTGGAATTTGGACAACTGTGCCGCAGTGAGCTGCGGAATTTTGCGAACTGGACCACGGAATTTGGCAAAATTTTCCACGGAAAACTGTGGGCCGTACTTATTACATTATTATTATTATTACTTTTTTTTATTACTATACAATACAATACAATAACATTTAAAGTGGAAAAATGCCTATGGCACTGCAGTCACTTTCCAGCCAGTAGCGGAAATAAGGACCGGAACAAATGAGTCTTAAGTTCAGTCTTAAATGTTCGCAAGGACTATGAAGACATCACTTCTGGTGGCAGACAGTTCCATGTTTTTGCTGCAGTAATAAACGCTTATTTTGAATTTGAGGACACAAACACAACAATGAGTGATTGTGAATTTGTTATGCCCAAAATCACAACATTTCACTATATATTTTTCAGGTAAATCTCAGTTAACCAGTCAATTAGTTACCCACTGAATTTTCATACTCTGTTGGACCCCAAAATCAGCCATGCCCATAACACAGCGCAAGCGAAATTTGGAAACAAAGTATTGGAAGCAAAGCCCACACTTGTGATTCTTCACTACTGTGAACGACTTAACTGTATAATAAATAAATAAATAAGTAAATAAAAAAAGCCAACACATGCAGGACAAATGCACAAGATGCAATCAACTTCACATCAGAATCTTTGGACTCAGGCAGAAATCGCATGCCAGCTTAACAGACTGAATAGGCTCCAAAGCAAACAACAACCTAGTGTGGCATTTCTAACAGACACATAGTTTGAAAATAATATGTTCACGAAGCACCGCGGGTACGTACCGAAATTTAGTCAGAGCATCAGAGATGATGCCTGCAGCACGTTTTGCTGGAGCAGATTCCTGGCATGACAAGCAACCAAACGAAGAGCAACATCACTAAACTGTTTATCGCATGTATTAAGATAACTACTCATAAACAAACATCCATCACGGCAACTGCGAGTTAAGCTCGTTATGACAATTACAAGCTTAAAAAATTACCAACAAAAACTAAGTCCATATCGCAGGTTAACTCAGCCTGGCCATCCCTCCGTGGGTAGGTGCAATGAGTACCAGCAAAAGCTGGAACGTATCCGGCACACCGCATGATGCACTGGCCCTGTATCCGTAGTCTTGCAGTGTAAACTGGTGTCTGGCTGAAGGCTAAGGAAACAAAGATCAACACTATCGTGTGGGCATTATGACCCCAGGAAAACTGTATGATTTTTGCACGTCCACATTAGAAGCGATACAGAAAAAAATTAACAAATTATTACATGACACTAACTATACCGCAGTTGTTACTCTAAACCTTGATACAGTCTCGAGCTTTTAGCTCTAGCCCTGTCCGGAGAATTTGATGACATATACACTGTGTATCAAAAAAAAACCGGACCCCTGCTACCTTTTGAAATAACTCCAACAGTCCTGGTTCAATAGCAATAGATTTTGACAAAAATAATCGTTAGAGAATCAGCACTTAATAGCATGTGTTACTTTGCGAGAAATTTTAAGAACAGAGTACCAGCTGAGGTTTT
>Ga0209367_1004046_pt1 | contig 20118 bp, 11 predicted proteins | sample WorMetLIZISLAND2_FD_187412 | JGI IMG/M metagenome (GOLD analysis project Ga0209367, IMG submission 187412) | Marine gutless worms symbiont microbial communities from Max Planck institute for Marine Microbiology, Germany - Olavius geniculatus... ...
GTGTGGGACAACCCTGCAGGAGTTAAGCCACGCTGCCCTAGATAGGCAGCGGTGGGCAGCGATAGTAAGAATGGCGTCAGACACCAACGGGCATTGAGCCCACGGTTGTCGATGATGATGATGATGATAAGAAAGAGAAGTCGCCATTAACACAGGGCTTGAACTACCGTTCAGCCTGTGATCACTAATGGGAAGTCGTACACTGGCTCTCGATTGGCGCCGAATCCAATGACCTTGAATGACCTTGAATGCCAAAATAGAGGGTTTTATGGATTTTTTTGGTGATTTCAGGCTGCGACACAAGTCTATATCATTCACAAGGTGGCGCCACAATGGAACTATCGTTATGCGATCTGTTGATCCAGACAGAGAATTTGGTATTTGTATATTAACATATCGTGAACACCCAAATTTTCAGCTAAACTACTGAACCGGAACTGCTATAGGCTTTCGCGTGTCTCGTGAGCATTAGCTCAAATTTTTTGTGTAATCTGTCCCATGCTATGCTATAGCAATGGGACAGATAAAGATCGGTTACCATTTATGAAGATATGGACAGAAGCAAAGTGCCATGATTTTATGGCCCATGGTGTACATTATATACTAGGTCATAACTGATGTATATAAAAGTAACTACAGTACAGACTGTTTGCCATGATAACTTGTACGAGCCATGGACCACCAATGCGAGACTTCCATTCCCGGCCTTTGCTGTGCGTGCAAACAAAAGTCAACCATTCCAGTGACGAAATCGCCCATCCAAACTAACAACAACACACATATCCATTAAACTTTGACGAGATGTGCTCAATATACATTTGTCAGTCAACCAGTGAAACCGTATTATCAATGCCAGAAGACCAGGAGGCCCCAGCCTTGGGCCTAAATTTTACCTTTAAGACAGGGACACCAAAGTCTAATAAGAGTTAGCTGAATTGACAACTTTAAAACAAAAACAATCCTACTCACTTGCGATTTCATCCATGGACGTGCAAAACATGACAAAAAAGTCTACTTTCTACTGCAAAAAAAAATTTACTGAAAGCAACTGAGATAAGCACATATCCGTATCATGTAATGAGGCCTAAGGTTCCAAGACCAACACTTTGAACTTCAAAAACTACGGCCTCAAATCTAAACCTAACATCACTAAATTCGACAATGACATTAGAGTGCAGGCACATGAAAGACAAACAGATCGACAAACAGCAATATATTGTATAAAAAATGATGCATAATAAATACGAGGGTCGTTCAATAAATAAGTTACAAAACAGCGTCATTCTGTTGGTTATCCAAATATAAACTAGAAATTTGGGGCAAAGTCCAAAGCCCAACGTAAGTCCACGAGGCACCCTAAGTCCAAATTGGTGAAAAATTTAGGGGGTGAAATTCCCCACGTAGCAAAGCCACGTGCCTCAACTCAAATGCATTAGCATACACAGAACGCGCACTGTCGACTTAGAGTGGGTCAACATCTATCAATATAACTTTTTTGTTAGTGGACCAAAGTTCACAAATTTTTTTTCTTGAACCCATCAGGGATGAAAGTCAATCAAGTTTGCTTACGATTCTGATATCTCGATCGGTATTTAAAGTATTTGAGGTTAAAGTCAAAAGTTGTCCAAAATCGGACCAAATTTTCGATTTTTGGCCCTCTCAAATTTCTGGGGTGCGGGCCCCAAAAAATCTGTACATAAGTGATCATGCCCACCTTATGGGCCGTCATGTGACAGTTTCATGGCGGTACTGCCTTTACCCAAAAAGCTACAAGCACGGATATGTCAAAATTTAAGCCAATTTTGGACTCCCCCTTTGAAAAAAAATTGTAAGGGGGGACCCCATCCCCAGTGGGGGTGCGTTAGCAAGACTTGGTCATTCTCTAGCGCGTGTCTAAATTTTGGGCCGCAGCACCCCTTAGGGGCCAAAATATGGTCTTCTGAAAAAGTCGATTTGGGTGGGTATGATTTCGCCACTTAATCTCCATGAGTAGTGGACCAAATTTCACCGGACTTCTTTCACTCAACACGGGAGGAATCGTGGTATAAAAATGTACTCATCCGATTTCGAATATCTTCATCCATTCCGGAGATATTCGATGCCGAACTTTGAGGTCGTCTGAAATTGGGCCAAATTTTGCACGTTTTTGGCCCTTAAAATTTTTTTTGGGAGAGCCCCAAAAAATTTTGGACCAACATTATAAAATTCGGCCTAGTACTGATCACCGTTCAAAATTTCGCGCCTCAGAAATCTCACGTTGACAAATAAATAAATCAATAAATAAAAAACATCTGCACTAAAACATAAGTCCTTCCGAAAACTATCGTTTCGGGTGGACTAAAAAAACGAAATACACAGTTTGTAAGGAATTCTGTGCTGAACATTTACGGAATTTTTTTGATGATGATGTCACTATTGTGATGTCATCTGTTCACAAAACACAGTCTATATGTGTTTTATTTTCTTCACCAGTAATTAGTCTGCTCAAAAACGATAGTTTTCGAAGTGGACTTGTGTTTTGCCGCAGTTAAAAAAAATTTTCGCCACAGAATCTCCGAGCTCCACCGGCCGCTTGGTGTGAAATTTTGCATCGTGGTCTGGACTAACTGAATTTTGAAAATTAGGTCCAATATTTTGGGGCCTTTCCCAAAAAAATTTTATGGGCCAAAAAAATGCAAAATTTGGCCCGATTTCGAACGACTTCAAAGTTTGATGGCGAATATCTCCGGAACAGATGAAGATATTCAAAATCAGACAAGTAACTCATCGACCGCGATTCCTCTCGTGTTAGGCGAAAAAAGTCCAGTGAACTCTGGTCCAATAACGTCGGAGGTCTAGAGGTGAAATCATACGCACCCAAATCAACTTTTTTGAAAGACCATATTTCAGCCCCCAGGAAGTGTGCTGCACCCTTAAATCTTTACACACGTTAGAAAATGACTACTACCACACCTCCTAACGCCTTACAATTTTTTTTCAAAGGGGGTCAAAAGTTGGCTTAAAATTTGACATATGCGTGCCTGTAGGTTTTGGAGTAAATGCAGTACCCCCATAAAACTTTGCCACATGACGGCCCATAAGGTGGGCATGATCACTTATGTACAAATTTTTTGGGGCCTGCACCCCAGAAATTTGAGAGGGCCAAAAAATCCAAAATTCGGCCCATCTTCAACTTTTGACTTTGACTGTGAATATCTTAGGAACAAATCAAGACATCAAAAATCGGAAACAAACCTGATCGACGTCGATCCCTGCTGGTGCTGGGTTCAGCAAAAAAATGTGTTGAACTTAAGTCCACTAAGAAAAAAGTTACAGACACAGATGTTGACCCACCCCAAGTCGACAATGCACGTTCTGCGTATGCTAATGCATTGTAGTTCGGGCCGTGTGACTTTGTTATGGGGGAAATTTCAACCCCCTAAATTTTCCCCCCAATCGGACTTACGTCGCTGGGTGGACTCACGTTGGGCTTTGCCCCAAATTTCTAGTTTTTAAAAAAAACTTTCACCGTGTTATCTCAGAGGTCCTTCGGCCGATCGCCGTGAAATTTTGCCAAATAGTCGGAAACGCGTTCAGTTTTATAATCTCGGTCCAGAAATTTGGAGCCTCTCCCCCAAAAATTTTTGGAGCCAAAACATGCTAAATTTGGCGTGATTTCGGATGATCACTTCAGACTTCGAGCGGAACGGATAAAGATATCCAAAAAGGAAAACTAACTTATCGACTGCGATTACTCCCGCATTAGATGGAAAAAGTCCGGTGAACTTTGGTCCACTTACGACATCGTTCACGCGGCTAATGTTTAACCGTCAAATCGACTTTTTCGGAACACCATGTTTCGACGGCCCCTATGGGGCGCTGTGCCATGAAATTTTTACACGCACTACAGAATGACCAAAGCTTGCTAGCGCACACCCCACCGGGTATGGCCCTTACAATTTTTTTACAATGGGGGGTTAAATTTGGCTTAAAATTCAGCTTATTTGCGCCCATAACTTTGGGGTTAAAAAAGATGATGCCACAAAACTTTGCCACATGGCGTACCATAAGGTGGGCATGATCACTTATTAACAACTTTTCGGAGGCATCGCCCCCTTAAAATTTGGGATAACAAAAACATCCAAAATTTGGCACAATTTAGAACAACTTTCAAATTTGACCATGAATTTCTTAGGAACCGTCAAAATATTGACAGCAAAACACACTTCATCGAGAGCAATCCCTCCTGCATTGCACAGAAAAAATTGTTAAGCTCTGGTCCACTAACAGAAAAGTTATAGGCACAGATGCTGACCCACCCTGGGGCGACAATGCACGTTCTGAGTATGCTAATGCATTGGAGTTTGAGCCACGTGACTTTGCTACGAGGAGAATTTCAACCCCTTAAATGTTTTCCCACAATCAGCTTATGGCGCTGGGCGGCCTCACTCTGGGCTCTGCCCGAAATTTCTAGTTAGTCCGCCCAGAAGCAATAGATTTCAGAGCGGACTTATATTTTGCTGGCGCATCTTTTCTTTTCTTTTTTTCCTGCCGCGTGATCTCCATCGGCCGACCGCCGCGAAATTTTGCACCGTAATTTCTGCTAGGCTGAATTTTAAAAACCGAATCCAAAATTTTGATGGGCTTCCTCCAAAAAAATTTAGGAGCCAAAACATGGTAAATTTGGCCCAATTTCAGAAGACTTAAAACTTTGACAGCGAATATCACCAAATGGATGAAAATATTCAAAATCGGACAAGTATTTGATCTACCTCCCGCATTCGGTGGAAAACAGTCTAGTGAACTTTGGTCCACTAACTACGGATATCTCGATGTGTAATCATACCTACGTTAAGTTCTGTCCCAAATTTCGAGTTTTATTGGAAAAACTAACAGAATGATGCTGTTTTGTAACTTATTTATCGAACAACCGTCACATATAAAAGTCTAGCTTTGCTTCTTTCATAATTACCTCTGCCAAGGAGGTAACGTTTTTGCCGGTTTTTGTTTGTCTGTCTGTGTGTGAGCAAGATAACTCAAAAAGTTATGGACGAATCTTTCTGAAATTTTGAGGGTATGTTGGGCATAGCACAAACTACCAGTGATTCAATTTTGGGGGTGATCCAGCAGGAATCCTGGATTCTGGATCACTATGAAATTTTCGTTAGCATGGGCCTTAAGGAAAACCGCCGTTGTCGCTATGGTGCTGGCACCTGGCGAACAACATGGCGTTGAATCAAGGTTTTTTTAGGTCACACAGAACTAGGTCAATGTAGAAAATGCAACTACACTGTATAGTTTGAAACGCATTCAAAACTTCCGCCTGTTTAATTTCGTTGGAAAAGCTGTGTCGGAACAACATGGCCTTGGCAGAGGTCAGCAGGCTGTGACTGCTTTCTAGTTACCTCTGCCAAGAGGACTATGCAGCAGTGATACCCACTAGCTATTTATATTTTCATCTGTCTGTTGGTATATCAACAGCATTACTCAAAAAGTTACAAAACAATTTGACTAAAATTTTCAAAAACAGTGAGACCTGACCCATCTGACACATCTTGGCAAAAGTTTGCAATCTCCAGTTAAATATTATAGCATGATAAATAACTAACATCCCAGAGTCGACACCAAAGCATACTTCTTCCAAAATTGTCAACAGCAACATCTAGCTGCCACCAAACAAGAAACTGACCAAAGTATACAATTGCAAAAGTTGTGAATATTACATTAACAATAATATTTCAATATCTCCACCCAATTCACAGACGAGAGGATGACAACGTGGGTGGCAGTTTTCACATATGATATACTCAACTTTTGACAACATTTCTTTAACTTGCCAATTTTGTCCGATGTTGTTTCATGTTCGGCTAAGATCGTAAAAAGCTTTTGAGAAGAGAAACCAAACGTATTATACACTAGATGCCAATGGATATATAAGCACTGCAAGGTTGCACATTGCAAGCTATATATTACGACCAATTATCAATTTGCACCAACCAGTTGGCTGAATTGTGTTGATGACATTCACGCACAAAACAGTGACGCAAAAATCAAAGAAGCACAAAGAGGTTTAAAATGTAAATGTACACCACATACTTCATCAGCACTGGAAAAGGACAGCAAATTTTTGTTGGTGACCTTCTATTGACATACAGCTGAAACATTAAGAACTTAAATGACTGTCTAATTACAACTGCAGTTCTGCTATCATGTTAAAGACATACCCATGCTCCAAAATCAGAAATCTGATTTAACTTTCTTGCTAGATATCCATCAACAGCTACAACATACAATAAAAATACAAATGAATTATCTTGCAAATTCCACTGATCGCTGAACATTGATGTCAGTTAATTAGATCACACCAAGAAGCATATCAAAAAATGAAACAAAAACTAAGAATATGTTAATTTGATTTTCACAGCAACATAAATTAATTCAGTTCGTATGACACAAAACACAGATGAAATCAAAAAAGTCACATTAATTATGCAAAATAGCTAAACTACTGTCTCCACAATCTGAACCTATTAAAGGACCACTACCTGTTTTGCCGTGCACACCAGCAAATGTTACAAGTAATTTTAGCAAAGCTCATGAGACGCGTGACAGCCTTAGCAGTTCATGTTTGCAGATTGTCTTGTTGTGTGTTGCAGCTGAAAATCGCAAAAAAAACATCACTAAAAACTTCAATTTTGCAGCCCGTCCTAAGACAATCTTATAAGCTAGTGGAAGTTCCACAAAAGCTGCAAAATACCATGGTTGCGACAATAATAACACCCACCATTATCAACATGCATCTAAATACATTATGTGAAAGCAGCAGTGTACCTGCATCTAGCCGTTTATTAGGTGACCAGCACAGACGTGGCATCAATACAGACTGTCACATCATATCCTTAAATTTTGTTTACAATAAAAAAAACTCAACTTACCATCTAAACACACTGACAAAATATACAACATCAACGACAGACTCAGCTGAGTACGAAAGAAAGTCGATGCCATGATGATCAAAATTATCCTCACGTAATCTACAGTATCAATTACAAATACAGAGCAAAGCTCACGTTACACGAGACAGCAACGGTGCTGCCACCTGGGGAATCGGTGTACACTGTGTTCAGAAAAAAACACCCACTCACATTGACCATATAGGGCAGAATGTCGTTTTGCATTATGTACCCCTACTTTTCTGTACCCCCTATTCTAGCCTTCCCTTCATTTTTGCACAATTTGAACCACAAAAGTAAATCCCTTTTCTAAGAACGTCTGCTCTCTCTTAATTTGGGAACGATCAGACAGTGGTCCAATTCAGAACTCTTTCTGTCAATTTGGTGATTTTGGCTTTAAAATATGACGTTTGGTGGCAACAATATTAACCATTTTGTCAGAATCAACAAAGCAATTTTCATGCAGTTTAAACAACAGTCAACTCATGATCAAAATTAGAAATGCTCATCGTCGGCGGGTGATAATTATTGACTTTGCATGGATGACGAGGTTAAAATGTTGGTGTCACCTGCTGAATGCGGGTGACTTGGTATGCCTGTGTGACCACGTCGATCTTGTATACAAGCATAAACGTAGCCAGGAATTTTTCCTTGAAGCATGCTTAAGCCCCTCCCTTTCCATTTCCTCCATTTCTTTTCCCCTTCATTCCATTTTTTCTTTTGTCCCAAATCCAGCTGAAAATCTAGGGGAGTATTAAGCTTCCTTAGCCAGGTCTGGGGCATAGCCCCGGCCGCAAACGCATTTTAAGCAATTTTCGCTCTTAAAATGCATCTCATGGCAACATTTTAAATCGTTTATGTGCAATAAAAATGGCTGTTATGGAAAAATATTTTGTCCACTCTGTGGCCGTTGACCTATTTAATGAATAGGCCGGCATCCTCAGCACCCGTCCTTAATCCGGCCTGGCTCGGCGAGTTTACAGTGCTCCTCCAGACCCTTTGCTGAATTGAAGGGAGCCTACTTCTAAAGGGAGGGGAGGGAAAGAAAAAATAAAGGGGAGAGGAAAAGAGGGTAGGAAAAGGGGAGGGAAAGAGGGGAAAAATGGGGAAGACAGGTAAACGCCAAGGATTTACTGAAACGACCCCACTGGTTGTTCGAAGTGGTTTTGTTACTATACGGGCCTGATTATGTTGCGGGATGGGGGTGGGTTAAAACCCTTGGTTGGTTTTGAATGCAAAAGACAACTAGAAATTTGGGGCAAAGCCCAACGTGAGTCTGCCCAGCGCCCTAAGTCCGATTGGGGGAAATTAAGAGGGGGGTGGGTAAAATTGCCCCGGCATCAAAGTTACGTGCCCGAACTCAAATGCATTGGCATATGCCGAACGTGCATTGTCGACTTAGGGTAGGTCAACATGAGCGCTTATAACTTTGTTCGCTTGTTTACCGAATTTCACAAAATTTTTTTGTTCAACGCCGAAAAGATCGTTTTTGTCAACGCCGTTTAGATTTTGTCGTTATCTTCATCAGTTCCAGAGATATTTGCAGTCAAACTCGAAAGTTGTCGTAAAATGTACTAAATTTTGGACGTTTTTTGCCCTCCCAAATTTTAAGGAGGGCGGCGCCCCCAAATTTCGTACTTGCGTTAACACCCCAACCCAGAGCCGCGTCAAGTGCCAAAGTTTCGTAGGGCTACACCCCCTAACTTTGAGGTTAAATGGCTCATTTATTCCATTTTAAGCCAATTTTTGACTCCCCTTTGAAAAAAGTTGTAAGGGGGGCCGCCGTCCCCGGTGGAGGGAGCGCTAGTAAGACTTGATGATTCTCTAGCGCGTGTAAAAATTTCGGGGCGCAGCACCCCCTAGAGGCCGAAATACGGTCTTCCGAAAATTGCGCTTTAGGGGGGTACGATTTCACATCTAAATCTCCAAGGTCACTGGACCGAACTTCACCGTACTTGTTTCGCCTAACGCAGGAGGAATCGCCATACACAGAATGACTATCCGATTTTGAATATCTTCATCCATTTCGGAGATATTTGCCGCCGAGCTTCGAAGTCGTCCGAAATCGGGCCAAATTTTGCATGTTTTTCGCCCCCGAAATTTTTTTGGGGTGCGCCCCCCAAAATTTTGGACCGGCATTATAAAATTCGGCCTAGTACTGACCATCATGCAAAATTTCAAGCCGGTCGGCCCACGCATCTCGGAGATCTCGCGTTGAATAAAAAAAAACATCATGCGTAAAACATAAGTCCTTCCGAAAACTATCGTTTTCGGGCGGACTAAATAGGCCCAGTTAAATAATGTTCAGCATCCAGCCTGATTTGGTCTTCATCTAGCGGAGTAATTTTGCTGCAATTCACTGTTAATCTATGTATTGCAGACTAAAATTGTGAAAAAACACTAAAACACTACCGTTTAGTGGGGTATCCCTCTTTAATACCCGCCTACACAGGCTCCCTTGAACATAAGGGGTTGGCACTTTGACTGCTGAAATCTCTGTTGAATGCTGAAAATTTCATATGCAGGTTGTCTTGGTATATCTCCAGCCATTTCGGAGCAATTCACTCGTGAAATATGTGTTGCAATCCAAAATCTCGAAAAATTTACTAAAACCCCTATTTTGGGGTTCAAAATTGTTCAAGGTCATCGATATCGATACCCATAAAAAGCTCGTCACTAGTACTTGTTATGACAGGCGGCATGTCTGTGCATCTCTGTAACTGTTTTCATGCTAGAGCAGCCAATAGCAATAAAATAACCACTTTTTAGAGAGTACCCCTCTTTCACACCCCTGTTCGAGGGGAAACCCCTCCCCTACCAGCACAAAGTTTTGTCATTTTTTGTCACAAAAAACTAGTGTCCAGTGAATACGTGCTAAAAATAGCACCCACCGAGTAAAAACAACATACTGAAATGCATATATTTCCACACTAACAAAAAATGAAAAAATGTCATGATACATAATAATAATACGCCTGTGTCACAAACTGGAAATACTATTGACAGAATATAAATCAAAATGTAGCTATATTAACAAACATATGCTCCCAGTGATAGCATAAATTCTTACCAACTATATTTGGAATGTAAAGTAGAATGGATGAACAACTATAGCGTTGGCAGAGTTGCCCATACATGTCTGACTGTTAGTCTCCCGGTAACACAGCTGTACATATACAATATCAGCACAGGAAAAGATGCATATAAAAAAACTATAAATTTGGGGCAGAACCCAACGTGAGTCCACCCAGCGCCATAAGTCCGATTAGGGGGAAAATTTAGGCAGTTGAAAATAAACTAACCTGCAACATAAGAGTAAAAAGTGAAGTTTCAAAACAAGTAGGACAATTTTTCTACTGAGGCAGTATGGTCACATCTGATGGAAAATGCGATACTGAAACAAAGAGAAGAACTGTAATAGCAAAAAAACAGCTATAAATGCTTGGAACATGTTTTGACTTCAAAAAGTGTGACACTAGCAACTCGACTGAGAATACTAAGTGTTATGTCTGGTCAACACTTCTATATTGTTGTGAAAGTTGGACAATCAGCAGAGATATGGAATCACGTCTACAGGCAGCAGAAATGTGGTTTATTCGCAGAATGTTGAAGATCTCAGGGTCTCAGAAGATCTCTAATGCAGAAGTGTTAAAACGAGCTGACACACATCGAGACCTGATGAAGTCAGTTACTGCAAGACAAATTCGATTTGTTGTTCATTTTCTGCCAGAAGAATCATTGGAAAATCTTGTTCTAACGAGCAAAGTTGAAGAACATAAAGCACGTGGTCGTCAATGACTGATATTTCTTTGATGGTTTGTGAGGGCAACTGGTATACAGCCACTTGACATTACTGTTACTTAAAAACAACGAAGAGAGAGATATGTCATGACTGCCACCTAGGTCAGGATTCTAGCTCGGCACACTGAATGAATAAATGAATGAATGAACTTCCCCCGGTAGCAAAGTCACATGGCCGAACTCAGACATTATAGGTAAAGGTAAAGCTGCCGTGCTCTCCTGGGTGTAGATGGGGTGCTCATCTCCCTTTCCGTGGCCCTTGAGCCCGTAGGTGGAAAAACCACTGAGTCCGTGATGCATGGCCAGTGCGAAGCCAGACCTACGGTTACCTTCCCAGCCTCGGGGCATCACCACCCTTTGACCGGTACCAAATTATACTGCTTGGTGAACAGAGGCACATGTGTGTGAACAACCTACCCAAAGTTATTACCTGGCAGTGCTCCAGGCTCAAGTCAATCCGGGGACCTTTCGGTCACCCGTCTGAATGAAATTTGCAGCCAATCTAACATCATGGACATTCAAAAGTCAGGTGGCAGTAGTTTTTGCATAGCAACAGTAGCTAAAGTCACTAGCTGAACTTAGCAACAACTCGTTTACTAGATATATTGGATCGATAATTTCAGTAAACCTTAGTTTCTACATAAAGTAACTCTAATAGTCATTGTTTTTATCCTGGCAACCGTTCCTGTGGGACCAAAATATCCTAGTAACAAGATGTGCCATTAGACTGTCATACATGTGCCATGTGCCTCTATCACTGCATCTCCTTATGCACCTGCAGTTTTAGCTGACCCGTACTAACAGTTATGCTTATGGCATGATGTTGTATCTGTCTGTCTGCCTGTTTGTCGTCTGTGTGTCTGTCTGTAACATATGTATTAAGCTAAGCGATACATCTTTCTGAAAAATAGTCTGAGCAGGCAACTAGGGTTGCCTGACCGCTACTCAGTGGTAACAGTATAGACCCACTACAAACCCCACCCCATAAACGGAGGTACTGACTGTATACCAATACACTTACATTGCAAATTGCAAGCAAAAAAAACTGCTTCAGATAGCAGCATGGCTAATATTCAGGGCCTACAGGAATAAACTGATGTGCTAACCAATGGTAACAATTTGCTGACCCCTTGTTTTCCTAAAACAAAAGTACGGGTAGGAGAAGGGTCGATACTTTTATTTTGGGAGAACAAAAATAAAAGTACCGACCCCTCTCACCCAAAAGTTTCATGTTGCCAGTCAGTACAGTCGACTACCCTAGCAATAGATGGGCTTCTTTTTATAGTCAATACGCTGGTTGTACTATAGCTTTCAGAATGCTTGTTAAAGACCAAAAGGTCAGATCATTGTTGATGCTTTTTTTTACACATGACAGCTATACTAAGCACATCTCAGCTATTATTGAGGCATCTGTCCGTCCATCTGTATGTCACACCCTGGCACTGTATCAAAACAGCGATACCTAGGATCACAAAATCTTCACTGTAGGTTGCCACAAGCACTACTTTTTGCAACTAAGTTTCACGCTGCTGGTTACCCTCAGATGAGGGCATAAAAGAGAGCTACCCCATAAAAAGTCCTTATTTTACCACTACTGGCTCGTCTAGCATGAAAACGGTTACACATAGGCACAGACATGCTGCTTATCCTAACAAGCACTAGTGACAAGCTTTTACAGGCATCAACAAAGATGACCTTAAACGACCCTGATGCTTAAAATAGGAGGTTTCAGCATTGATTTTTTCAGTTTAAATTTTAGGTTTAAAACCCCTAGGTTTAAGTAGTTCTATGTACTGAGGTGTCAAATATGGTTAGTGGTTACCCCTTCAAAATGAGTGATTTCTGCTCATATCCATTAATTTAGCGTGAAAATGGTTGTAGATAGACAAAGACTTGCTGCTTACCATAACAAACACTGAGCTAACAAGCTTTTATGATGTACCAACGCTGATGATTTTGAATGACCTTGATATCATAATAAGCTGGTTTGGTGCTTTTTTGCGAATTTAGTTTGTGATGCTTATTTCAACAGTGAAATGCACAAAAATTAAAATAAATAAACCAGGACAACCTGCAAATGAAATTTATACCACAGAACTTAGATTTTAACCATCTGAATTTTGACCTCCTAGGTTGAAAGTCCTCCGAACAAAGGCCTCAAGTTTGGGTACATTGCACATTGTACACTGATTACTTGTTGTAATCAGTTAATACAGCCAGTGTATTAACTATGAACAAAAAGTCCAGCTGTCTCTAGGGTAGGCCAACCATACCACTGACATCCAAAGGCCAGAGTCCGATTCCAGTCGCAGACAGAAAGCGATAAATTTTTGAAAGTGACTACAGTCCCATACATGCTATAAATGCTAGGATACAATATAGTAATTGGGCACACGTAAGTGACTAGCTGCAGACAGCAATTTTGCATTCATAATTGCCGGCAAACCACTGCAGATAGAAACATCGTTACTATTAACAGCCTATAGGAAGTCGTCATTGCATTATCCAGACGTACCGTTTAGCCACCATACATACATTACAGACAGAAGACAGACAGATGACACATCTTAACCAAGGCTCAACCTAACGGTCAGCCAAAAACTTTAGGTCCATTATATACTGAGATACACTTTCGGAAGAAGATTGCTTCAAGAATCGTGCATTTCCATGCAGTGATATACAGGTTTTTTCCTCAAATTTGCAGTCTTTCATAACAACATATCGTTGCCATGGACATGCAGCTTGATGCAAGTGGCAAAAATAGGTGGAAGTAAATTTGGCATAGCAACGGTTGCTAAGGACAATTCGTCAATATAATCGCACAAAATGCAAGTATAAGTTAGTTAAAAACATCAAGTATTATGTAAAACATTACTTTTCAAGTCGTTTGGCACTGTCAAAAACAACAAATATTGAACTTTTTAGTCGTCAAATAAACAAACACCAGACGCCGGAAATGCTGCGGAAATGTCGACTATCGTTCATATTTCACCATGGTCAACAGTCAACACCATAGCCACAGTGATTTCAGTAGGTCGAACGGTCGACCGTGGTTCCGGTTGCGCAACCAGTCGCGATTTCTGAGAGCCGTTTGAGCTATTTCTAATACAGAAATATAGAAATAGAGAAATATAGGGCTTATGGTCAACACCATACCATTTCACCGTATTTCCGGTGTTCAAAATGCGACTTATAATTAGGCCTAATGTGTTTATAATTTAAGTCGCATTTTCAACACCGGAACTACTGTGACTGGACAAAGTTGGAAGTTTATTTGACTGTAGTTCAGTGATTTGTCTTGTTCGTGGTGTGTTTAGACATTTTACTCGTGTTTTTCACTCAAACACGATGATTAAGCACAGTAAAAACTTTAGCTTAATGAAGATGGAGAACTGAAAAAATGGCAGAACGTCGGATGTTCACAAGGGAGTTGGAGAGACGAGACGGTCGAGTGTTGTCAGTCAGCCAGTATGAAGTCGGCGACGAAGGCTCTGTTGTCTGGGATGCTGCACTTGTGCTGGCGTTTTATCTGGAGTCAGCTGATTTTACTGATGAAACAGGAAATAGCCGATTACTCAATAAGTCAGTGGTGGAGCTAGGATCGGGCACTGGAGTTGTAGGAATCCAGGCAGCTGCTTGCGGGTAGGCAGCATCATACTGCAACTTCTGATGTATTTACGCGCAAAAGCAGCTACTGCTTTCAGCGCGTCTTAGCCATCGCAATTATTCTGTCCGTCTGTCTGTCTGTCAGTCAAAAGCGTGCAAGCTAGAATCACCAAATCTTCACCGTCATCTGCCTAGAAGACTCTAGTTTTAGGAACCGTAAAACTTTTCCAGAAATTCGAAGGGGGTCACCTCGAAGCAGGGAGCTAAATGAGAGGGCAAAATTTGTGATTTTTTGCCAGTAAGTCACTGTATCTCAGTAACGGTGCAAGATAGGGCCTAGGTTACTATTAATCACTAATAGGAAGTCGTACACTGGCTCTCGGTTGGCACCGAATTCAGTGAACTTGAATGACCTTGAACGCCAAAATAGGGGGTTTTATGGATTTTTTTGGCGATTTTGGGCTGCGACGCAAGTCTATATCATTCACAAGGTGGCACCACAATGGAACTATCATTATGCGATCTGTTGATCCAGACAGAGAATTTGGTATTTGTGTATTAACTTAGCGTGAACACCCAAATTTTCAGCTAAACTACTGAACCAGAACTGCAATAGGCTTTCGTGTGTCTCGTGAGCATTAGCTCAAATTGCTTGTTGGTTATAGCATTCGAATTTTGAGGTACAAATCCCCCCACTTTCTAAGACTGCAGAGTACAGGGGGTTACGTTACTATGACATCTTATATTTTCATGCACCGTGACGCTAAAGAACGCACGATCTGTCATGAAAATACAGGATTACTAAATAATTTGCATAAAATTAGCACATAACTTTGCTACTGAGGTATACATCCCAATTACCTTCTGTATGCTATTCTACTGTTTGAGTTTTGCTACAAACAAAAAAATTACAGTCAGTTTTACTTTAAACGCATTTTCCTCAAAATCGTCATTTTCATAGATGTGCGGTATTTGCACTGAGCCCTTCAATTTTAAACTTTTACTCCATGCATACTACGTTGCTAATGTAGCAAAGAGGAGTATATGAGATCAGTATAATATTGACGACTGACTGACCAACCAACCTCCGTTCCTGGAAGAGCCTTCCTGGAAGAACTTCAAATGGCCATATCTCAGCAACGGATGATCCGATCCACTTCCGGTTTGGTTCTAGGGTGTGTATTCGGGGTCAGCCATTTTAACAGTGGCCCACCACGAGTCGGATGGTCACGTGACCAATGACGTCACGAGACCCCGAAAGGTCAAGGTTGTGGCCTCATTATCTTTGAGGTGCTATATCTCCATAACGGTGCAAGATAGATGCATGGTCACAATGGACCACCCATAGGAAGTCGCCCACCGTGAGGCGAATGGTCACGTGATTGGGTTAGGTCACATTATTGATTAAATTTCCTAATAAAACAGCAAATATTAAATATAAAAACTGACATTACATTACTGTGTAAGGGTGACCAAGTCACACATCCAAAACAGCAGAAATCATTTTACTAGGACACAGAGAGATTGAACGACGAACTGGCTGCCCTTACAAACTCATGTGACGTGACCCCATTTAACCTTTTCAACTCTCGCATTATCTCATGAGCCAATAAACGTAGTCAATGCAAATGCGATACAAATGTTTTTCAGCTGATTAAATATACCGCTGGTCCCTAGCTAAAAAGAGTTAAATTGGAAAAAGTGTTGAACCTTTTTTGGAAGACTGGTTATACACGAGCATGAAGGTGTACGGTACCTTAATCACCATTGGCTGTAGGTCATTCATTCATGCAGATTGCAGAAGTCACGACTTTGTCAACTTATACACATCTTGCATGTCATGAATCGCTTAAATTTAACCTTTATTTTATCAACCTCAGAACTCACGAATGAACATTTCAAGATTAAGAATGAAATCGATCCACGATGTTTCTTGCCACTAGTGTGCGCAAAGAATTTTTGTTCAATGCTTATTTAACATGAGAAAAAAGGAATGCATCATTCAATAAGTATCAATGGTGAAAGCCTTTTAATGTAGGGGCCTATTGGGTACTGGTACGTTGCAAATTTACAATAAATGCAACTTATTAATATTGCTGTGCTACCATGTGCCTGTGATGTAACGTTAAGTCGTCACGGTCAATTTATATTCTGTAGTTGTACACAACTTTGTATGGAAGTTATAGGAGTTAGGACAAAAGGACTTGATTTTTGCTTGGCCGGCGGCCCACTCGATACAAGGTACAGTACAAAATTTTAATTTCACACATTTACTGGCTCACAAGATAATGCGGGAGTGCAAAAGGTTAAATGGGGTCATGTCACATGGTTTGTAAGAGCAGCCAGTTCGTTGATCTATCACTCTGTGTCCTAGTAAAATGATTTCTGCAGTTTTGGATGTGTGACTTGGTCGCCCTTACACAGTTGTGTAAACTGGTAAGTTTTTGATATTTAATCTAAAGTACTTCTTGTTGTTTGTAATGTCACTGTTACAGTGCAAGATGTGTAATTACGGATGTGGAAGCGTTTGTTCCACTGATGCAACTGAATATTGATTCCAACAGGCACCTGTTGACTGGCAGCATTCGTGCAGAAGTGCTTTGCTGGGGTACTCCAACAAACGGACAGTTTGCTTTTCCCGACTACGTCTTGCTTGCTGATTGCATTTATTATGAGGCCGTATGTGTGTGTGTGTGTGTCAGCATCTTCAGTATTTTATATCATGTCACATAAAAGTCTGTGTAGAGATTTTTAGCTCACCACACTTGCTACATTAGGCTATTGCAATGCTCTGTCATTCATTTGTCTGACTGTCTGTCACCTGTTACGTTATATATTGTGGCTAAATGGCTAAATGTTTTCAACCGGGGTTCCGCGGAACCCAAGGGTTCCGCAGCTGGCCAGTAACTTAATTATTTTGGAGTGGTATTGGAAATTTATGTTATACCGGTAATGAAAGTTATGTTAATAACCCAAAAAACTACATTTACATTTTGGGCACTGGCAGAAATGTTTGATACATCATATTTAGACAGTTGTGAATGCAGGCTAAGAATATGAGCACTTTTTCTCACTCACTTACTCATTCAGGATGCAACTGTGTTTGATGCTAGATTGTGTTAGGCCTTTCTTTTTAACTGGATATCTGGCATGTTGAAGGAGGGTCTTTTTGAAGTAGTTGGACTATCAGTTTATCCACGGTGTTTATGTTTTTTAGAGCTGTCACAGTTGACACGTTAATTAACGCGTTAATGCGTTAATAAGTTAACGCACGTTAAAAAAATTAACGCGCGTTAAAAAAATTAACGCACATGTGTAAATTTACTTCATTCAGTTACTAAATTCTGTGCAGCAAAAGTTCGGATAATCCATTAAACTGCGGTTATATGATTTTTTGCAAAAGAAACTCACTGGCCTAGGCAACTGGTCAGTGTAAGATAAGCAGCAGCGACAAGAAATACGGCGTCGGGTTGTTGAAGCCAGCGTAAAACCATCGGCGATTCAGTGTTCCGATATTAGACAACAAACTGCGACCAACGCTGCACCAGGCCTATAGTGCAATGTCGCGGACATTTTAATTGCATTCTTTGTTTAATTCAGTACTTAGCTTTTTTATTGCACTATTGGAATCGTGATTACTACGTGTAGAAATTAATGAACAGACAGACAGACAGACATACAAACATACGCACAAAACTGACAAAAGGCAGTAAGCAAGCAATTCACGTAAGCGTAACCCAATAGAGTCCATCAAAAAATGATTGACTTTATGATGGACAAGAGATGATATACAAAATAAAAATACTGTAATAGTTAAATAGTAAATACTCTAAATGCGTTTAAAAAATAAAAATTTTATGTGTTTTTAAACTTTTTTTCATTTTTCTAACTTTTTATATTCTACAGGTGGGTCCCGTAAACGTCTCGGGCCCAGGGTAATTTACCTCCTACTCTCCATCTCGATGGGACTGGGTGAGTTAATTTACGCATTAATTAATGCATTAAAAAAATTAACGCACTGCGTTAATGCATTAAAAAAATTAACGCCTTGACAGCTCTAGTTTTTTTGGCACGTGCATGCTTTCATCTACTGTTTTCATTTCTCTGGTCAATCTAGTCCTTTTTTTTCCCAGTTTTTATTGAAAATTTTGCCAGTATATCATGTAAACATCAGTAATATTTTAAATGATGAAAGTTTCTAATCATTTCTTGTTTTCATTACTCAAACTGACATGTTACATACGGTACATTACTGGTATTTTGTAACCGTATTAAAAATTATTGTAAATAATAATTCTCTTTGCTTTTTGTTTTGAAACACCAAAATGTATTTATAACTGACCCTAAATTGATTTTTATAACATAATTAGTAGAAAATGGTATTTAGTATGTACATTTCTGCATATATGCAAGGGTTGTTTCATAAATGTTCCACAAGTTTACAAAATTTTTAAAATAGGAAAAATTTAAAATATAAGTTTTGTAAGGAATTTAATTTTGAGTATTAGCTGTGAATTTTATTATGATGATGTCACTGCAACATCATTTGTAATCATTAAATATGGTTCCGGTGACATTGCCACTGAAGTCATCCCGTAACGAACAGCATGCTGTTTTTGTTATTCTGTGGTCAAAAAGATTTGCTGCAAATCGATTCACTTTATGACAACAAGACTTAGTTTTACGAAGCCAACAGTACAGGTTTGGTGTAAGAAAATGCTAGGTGGCTGTGCATAAATTTGCATCAGGTGCAATCAGACATTCGGCCTGGACAGCAGCCGACATTTTTTTTGCATCGGACATTCCGAAGTTTGTTGACAGATGGGACAAATTTTGAATGAATTCAGACAATATGTTGGAAAATGAAACAATAATGAGCTGACATTAACTTGTTAAGTTTATTCGTTTTTTCTCTTTCCCATGCTGTTTGTCACTTGCAAGTTATGATAGAATACTGGTGGATAAAGTAATACACAAATTCATTGTGTTTTAACGGATGATGTCACAATAGTGACGTCATCGTCAAAAAATTCGCATATTTTCTGCATTAGATTTCTTGCAAAATGTATAGTACACCAGTATTTTGGATTTTTTTGTTTTAAGAATTAATGGAATGGCGCCATTTCATAAACTTATTTTTTTAAATGTCTTTCGTATTTATTATGACTAGTGATTTTTGGAAATTTGTATTTCACAGCATAGTACAGCAGCACAGTTAGGGTGCAGTGGAGTATTTAATAACAACGTTATTCCATTTTTTACGCAGAGTGTGCCAGTGAAAAAATGTTCAAAATTGGTCAATATTTGGTGCTTACATGGTCATAAGTATGGTGGCATGTTTTTTGTTGGCTTACGTTATACACACACACACAGACATTTAGAAGTGCATTGTTTTTGTTTGCAGTCTCTGGACCCGCTATTCTGGACTGTGTGCGAACTTACAGACTCACACACTATTGTTCTATGCTGCTATGAAGAGCGGCATACTGGAAATAAACCGCATATTCTTCAGCAGTTTTTGCAGGTGATTGCGTTGTTCCATATATATGTGTTGCTACCACTGCATGTTTATACGCCTTTTTCCGGTGCTGATCAGAAATGGGTGGTTGGGTTTTTGTGGTCAGTTTCATCATCATCATCATCATCATCATCATTTATTTCGTTCATAGACACATAGCATGACATTTTAAAGGTCACAAGTAATGAACTGGAACGACAAGGTTGAAACAACACTGACAGCCGCCCATAAGCCTAAATAATACAAAACACATGCAAAATA
>Ga0209367_1004047_pt1 | contig 20118 bp, 17 predicted proteins | sample WorMetLIZISLAND2_FD_187412 | JGI IMG/M metagenome (GOLD analysis project Ga0209367, IMG submission 187412) | Marine gutless worms symbiont microbial communities from Max Planck institute for Marine Microbiology, Germany - Olavius geniculatus... ...
GTGTGGGACAACCCTGCAGGAGTTAAGCCACGCTGCCCTAGATAGGCAGCGGTGGGCAGCGATAGTAAGAATGGCGTCAGACACCAACGGGCATTGAGCCCACGGTTGTCGATGATGATGATGATGAACATGACAATCCAGACTTTTTGCCGGCTTCGCAGTGCCAGAGTCTTAAAGTTAATTATCCACGACCCGCCACTGTCCACATGCGAACTGATGCATTTACTAATTATTATTACTGATATTCCTTGCTGCCGTAATTTTCCAGTAACGGCAAAAATATAGTAATCATCATCGTCGTCATGATCGACGTGTGTGTTAGCGCTAAGGGCCTATTATTATTATTATTTATTTATTTAAAACGCCAGATGGCAACACAGTTACACAATGCAAACATAGGACATCAAAATAGGATGCCCAAAAGCTGAAAAATGTCACATCTATGTCACGTGTCATCGTTGTTATGACGCTGTGCTGTGCTTTGCATGAAAGCGTTGACGAGATTTTTTTTTGTTGACTTATTCCAACAAAACAAAATCGATTGCTATTTGCATGCGGCTCAGGTCGATTGGTTTCGTTTGAAGCTCGGTTCGATTGCCGCTAAGCGTGTAAACTCTCGCAGTATTTGTGCTATATTTTTGGCATAATTGAAAAAAATATCAGAAACTGGTTGAACATCGGAATAAGATATGACATCTGGCAGAAACACTTGTGTAGCCTCACGTTTTGCTGTAGGCTATCATATAGACTTCGCGGTCCGTCACGAAAGGAAAGAGCTGTGATCTGACCCCTGTAAAAAAAATCGTGGCTACAGTTATTATAAATAAGATATTTCGTTGTAAAAAATCAATTAATTGCCTGTTGTGTGGCCTCTGTGTGAATTTATAAAGTCTTCATCGTCTGAGAGCGAAGAGTCGTCCAGCGAAGAAGAATCGGAAGAAGAAAAAGACGAGAAAGCGACAAAGGATAAAGTAACTTTTTCTTTGAAATTTAATGGCAGTTATATTTAGATATCCGCTAACATGTTTGGTAGCCGTTAAATAGATCTGATTGTTACAGTAAGTAGTTTGGACACCATGCAACATTTAATTTCGTTTTCTCACGATGCTCTTTGTTGATAGCTGTTAATTACTGCAAATTTGCATGTGTTATTTTGCGCCGATACACGCGAATATTATTACTGCCGTTTACTGCGTGTTACTGTTATAGGGTGTTTACACGATCCAGCAAACGTCCAGCAAACGTCCAGCATTACATTTGCTGGAAGTTTGATGGACGTTTGCTGGATCGTGTAAACACCCCATTAGCCTCTGACTAACTAATATGTAAATATGTAGGCTAATCTTTTTCGTTATTTTTTACATCACTTTGTCGTAGCCTACTGCACTAACTTTACGCCAGCATGTTTGTTTGTACGTTATGTACTAGTATGGCAAGGTAAGTTGAAGTTAAATTGCTTGGTTGATTAATTAAATGATTAAGCCTAGTCGAATACCATAGCGTAGTAAGTTAGTTGATTTATCGTAACAGTTCCGCCTGTTTTAAAGTACATTGCTTTGCTTAGTCGCTGAAATTACTGAAAAGAAACGATTATTGATAGTTGGTGTTCAGACTTGAGAATTCATTCTGAATTGGAATGTGGCGTCACATTTTCAGATTTTCAGCTATTATCCGTATGTCTGTATTGTCTGATTGTTGGTTTGGATGTGTGTGTAGCAAATAAATGGTCGATGCCGTTTTTATCCGACCGATTTTTTTTAACTGAACGTAAAACTTATTCGTTAATAACTCTAAAAACTTCTCCTTGTTCCTGCGGTGACAGCGGGCTGTGTGAATTATACAGAAAGAAGCGGCGGCGCCGGCCAAGACAGAAAAAGAGAAAGCGAAAGAGGAGTCTTCATCGTCGGAAGAATCGTCTTCTGAAGACGAGGAGGAAGACAAGAAAGAGAAACCAAAACCTGCTGCCGAGAAGAAGGTACTCGAGGACTGACAGCTTCGTTCGATTTTAACAAATTTATTTAAACCCCGTTTACACGATGAAGCAAACATGAAGCAAACTTAGAGCACACGTCGTGCACGTGTTTGCTTTATGTTTGCTTCGTTGTGTAAACGGGGTATTAGCGTACACTGATACGATAGTGACATATTATGTAGCCACTATATTTCACTATTACGTCAAGACTCAAAATGAGCAAAAACATACCAAAAATATGCATGTACACATTTGAGTGTAAATTTTAGTTACTTCTGCAACAAAGTATGCATACTCTTACTATGCGGCCGTCCTAATAGACTACATTGTAGGCCGCATTACGGTTTTTGCCTGTCCCTTCGAGTGAGTGAGTGAGTGAGTAGTTTCTTAACGGCACATCAGCACAAAACAAGCCATTCAGTGCCATACATGGTTAAAATCAGTTAAAAGCAGTTAATATATGTATTAAAAGCAAAGTTAAAATACTTGTTAAGATCAAGGCTGCCTGTCCCTTCGAATGTCTGTACCATTATTGGGCGCTGTGTAATGGACACGCACGACCCTTGGAAACTAAACGGACGCCTGCATACATGTCGACACAAGGCGTTTTATGTTTTAACTAAAGAACTATATTTTTTGCAGGAAAGAAAAAAAGAATCTTCTTCATCCGAAGAATCTTCGTCTGAAGAGGAAGAAGAAAAGGTTTATAAAATCATCTTTTATAATCTTTTATTTATTTACTTACTGGGGTAATATTTCAGTCTAGTTTTATGCCGCTTAAAGCACCAAGCGGCAAATAAAAGATGCCATGTGGTGAATTTACTCAAAGTAATGCAACAATGAAAATGCAATACAGAGAACCTTAATTTTGTAATCCCTACAGTTTATATAATTGTTATTGATTTAGTGATTTATGTTGTCACTGGCGCAGCGATCTTCGCGTTTTTACAGCAACTATGATGTTTCTTTTCTCGTTCTGAGTAACTGTGTAATTGACAGCTAACATGCTGTTTCTAAACTTAAAATTTGAAGATGAAAAATAATGACAATTTGTACAGCTGCGTATGTATGATATTTCTTTCTTGTTGTGCTAGTACATTGATCACTAATTAATAGGAAGTCGCATATTTTGCTTTCAAATGACATGAAAATCATTGACCTTGAATGACCTTGAAAAATCATAACGCAGTATGGTATGCCAATCGTGCAGTATTGTGGCTAAACGGTAAGTCTTAAGAGGTCGGCGATGGTACTATCGGATAGGGCGCTGGTGATTTCCTACTGCTGTCAATAGTAACCTTGTCTCCATTTGCAGCTGTTTGTCCGCAACTTTTAATGGAAAGTTTCAAGCTATACGTGGCTGTATCTCAGAAACAGTGAAAGATATGGCCAAGGTTACTGTTAATCACTAATAGGAAGTAATACACATCCTTTCAGAGAAGATAAAAATTATCGTCTTTGGATGAGTGAGTGAGTAGGGTTCAACGTCCCGCCTGACACAGTATAGGCGATTAAGGGGATGACATTTCCAGGCAAAATTGCACATGTTATCAAATTGGTGTTGTAGGCGGAACATTTTTTGAATGCTTAAAAATAGGTAGGCGGTCATGTTAAAACGTCTGTAACTCCGTCGTTTTCAACAGAATCACATTTTGCTGGACAGTTAGATGTAGAAGGTCTTAGTAAATAAATCTGTAAAATTTCATATAAAAATTCCAAACGGTTGCTGAAATAACAGCGAAAAACTTTAGGGGTCCATTTTTGCCGCACCCCGTAAACATAATAACGAAACAAAAAGTTTAACTTTTACGAAAATTTTAATTTTATGAAACACAAAACACAAAAAACACCTAAACTTAAAATTGTAAAAACTGCCAATTATAATTGTGCATATGTATCGAAAATGGCAGTTATAATAATCTTCCATGTTTTTCCAGACAGTCATTAATGTCATAATGCTGTCTATTGGAGGACAGGGGAGGCTTTGGATGATCTTGAAGGTTACTGACACATAGTACGGTCGGCTATCTTAGCGACAGCTGGGCTTCTTGTTATTGTAATCTATGTCTACCGCCTTTGACGTACCAAGCTCTGTGCTATTGTCTCGTTAATTCGATCGTTGTTGAGTGCAAGCCACGCATCATTTATTTTATGTGTGTGTGTGTGTGTGTGTGTGTGTTTAATTTGTCGTGTGTACTTGATGTATGCAGAAAGATACAAAAGACACAAAGAAAGATGCGCCACCGGCAAAGAAAGAAGAAGCTAAGAAAAAAGAATCCTCTACGTCGTCAGAAGAGAGTTCGGAGGAATCGAGTTCCGACGAAGAAGACGCCAAGACTGCCGCCAAGAAGACTGAAGAAAAGAAGGAAGTGAAGAAGGTCAGAAGAAACTTGGAATTTCTGCCTGAATTCACTGCAATTTGTAGTAAAAGTTACTAAGATATTTACCTACGATTTTGCCAGTGTTTGAACAATACTCATTTATCCATGATGAGCTGATATCAAGCGCAATCTTGTAAATCAATACGATACTTCATCTAATTTATCACATTGTTAGACCATGTTATTTAGGAAAAAATCCAATTACAAGAACAAAAGTTAAACAAAATGTAGGGCAGCTTTGAGACAGATTGTGACGGTATCATACGTTCTACCAAATACTCGGTAGTTTATACATATTTCAGAAAACTCGGCAGTTCAATTATGTGTATACATGTGCGAATGTTTGCATTATTGTTCGGGAGACAGGAGACAAAGAAAGAGTCGTCATCGTCATCAGAAGAATCTTCATCGGAAGATGAAGATGATGACAAAGCAAAGAAAGACGATAAGAAAACTCCCGACGCCAAGAAAAAGGTATTCGAGAAATCTTTTACTCATTAATACAACTTTGTTTCATAAATGTTGGAATGTTTTAATTATTTCCAAAGTTGTTGGTTAGAAAGAGTTGAGTTTGTTTTAATTTTTTCTTGCACAATTTTTTCGACTAATTGGAGCTAATAGATATGAAATTGTTAAAGTATTTTTGTCATAATGTAAAATGCAGGAAGAGTCTTCTTCCGAAGAATCAAGTTCTGAAGAATCTTCATCGGAAGAAGAATCGGCAAGTTTTAGTATTGTCTATACTATTTTACTACTGTGTCTTATTTTTATGTGGTAAATAAATATTCGTTTTTTATGCTCATTTATGCACATGCACATGCTCCACGCAACTCAGTGTTGAAATGTCAATGAAACTGTATTACTGGATGTAATTCGCTATGAAGACGTTTTGCCGCTAGCCTACACGTTTCGCCCTTGGATCTTTTCGCCCGCTAGTCGTCGTATTTTTCGTCCGACTGTCTTTTCCGTCATCTTCGTCGTGCGTTCGTTTTCGACATTGTCCGCAATTTTTTTAGTGCGCAAAACGTTCATGGGGCGAACGGCGAAATGTCTCGGAAGCGAAACGTCCAGGCTAGGGGCGAAACGTCAAAGAAACGAAGTATCCTCGATTCTGTAATTCACATATAAACCTATGGACGGTTTAATGAAAATGGTTTTTTCTTCGCAGTGGTAACGCCTGAAATAAAATGCTGCAAAAATGTTGCAAACCATTTTTAGCATTTTAAGCACATGTTAAATAATAGAACAAGACGTGGTTACGCGTAGGCCTATGTGCAAAATTAAAAAACAATTCTGTACATGTTTTATTTCAATTTTGGCGTTTTATACATTATTGTTTGCAGGACTAAAATTGCAGCTGAAGCATATCAATGCCGTGACGTCGTCAGAAAACCAAGGTCTTCCGACATGCGTCGGGATCGCAAATCTCCTCAACAGAAATGCTTTACGCAGTGGTTGAAGCGGAAATGTGGAGCTAACAATTTCATCTTTGGGCTTTCTGTCGTTTGCTATGAGCACTCTGTATCATCTGTTGGTGGATGTGGGTCCCAAGTACACCGAATCAACGTTTAGCCTGTGCTTAAAAGTACTGTAATTTCTCCCGTATATTTAGAATTGGGAACTACAGATCGCATGTTTGCCCTCCCCCTTTGTTGTTGGTCGGTTGCAGAGATGTTGCAAGTACCAAAGCCACAAGTACAAGTACAAGTACTTAACTGACTATCAAGTACAACCCAAGTAGGCCTACTTGCTCTAGCTAAGGCCCACTACACTGTGAGGCATAAAAGTCCCAATTTTTCACCACATATTGAAAAAGGGTGACCCAGTTTTAATATTTTTGTGGTACGAATATTCTGACACAACTAGCCATCAAATGATTGTTTAGTTTCCTACTTCACCCAATGTTTGCTGCTGCACTACCTGAGGAAAAAACCAACAAAATATTGCATTTTTATCAAAACTAGTATTATTACTTAAATAAAATAACACACAAAACACAATTTATCTTTTACTAATAGTTTATCCAATTGTCATTTTTAACTGTCTACAGAAAATGTTGGCCCATTAAACGAACATAATATAGCACAGAGACGCTTTCTTCATTCATTGTCAGCAGTGTCGGTAATGTTTTGCTCCAGACCAATCCAGACGTCACCAGTCATTTTTTGAATTCATCAACAACCCAGACACATTGCTGCAAAACGGTCGAACTTTGTAATTTTGATTTTTATGCAGAAATTTAGAAAATATTCTAAAACTCCGCCATTTTGATGACCGGTAGCACAAGGCCAGCGAACGATTGCTATCTCGACAAAACAATTAATACAATAGCAGTTGCTTGTGCGAATTTGGGAAAGTTTTGAGTGAAAGGAATTTAGGACGGATTTTTCTCAATTTCAAAAAAAATTGGAAATCGATTTAGAGTTTATGGGAAGGATAAAAGTTTGGAGAAATTTGGCATAAATTTGGGTAAGAATTTGATGAAAATTAATTTAAAAGAGAAATTTAGGTCAGTAAAATTTATAGAAAAATAGTAAATTGAAAAACTAAGATAACTTGAAAAATATTTAGAAATTACTACCTTTCAGTTTGTTGAATTTTGTTTGTTGATTTTAATGCATATTTCGCCTGTTTTTTCCAGATAATGCAAAAACAGATGTTGAGTTAGGTCTTCATGACCAATTTTGTCAGGAATGTTCATACCAAAAATTGTTACAATTGGATTAAGCCTACACTTTTTCACGTTTTAATAAAAAATGGTGTGTTGTAATGCCCCCACTGTACAGCGAAAGCTGAGTGGTCCAACTGAAAACAGTGATTGGCGAACACCGGTCACGAAGTAATGAAATTACTGGTTAATAAAAAGATTTCGCTGCAATGTTGTCTATTTCAATGTTTATTTTTTCACAATTTTCTGGGCAGCTTTGGGCACTGCACTCAATTATAAGGCATACTGTTTGAATATAAGACAAAAAATTTGAAAAATGAAGTACTTTCCACATGTCGACAAGTATCTGACCTTCAAGTACAAGTACTTCAAAATGGTACTCGAGTAGTACTCGAGTACAAGTACCAAGTACTACATCTTTAGTCTGTTGTACTGGATTGTAAGCCTATTGCGTCCCCTGTTGGTGGTTGTGGGGTCCCAGTTTATTAGAACAACAATTTCGTTAACTGTTAAACCCATATTCTGTTAATTTTTTATGCTTGGAAGTAATGTATTTGTGCCTTTCAGTTATCTGCGGCAGCTTTATGCTCGCGTACCCAATTGGCAATCGTTTGCCTTGTCGTACAGTTAAGGTTACCATTTTTAAAGAAATATAAACATTCGAGGGGAGACGCCTTGGGTTGGACTAAAAATTCGACCCGAGGTATGTAATTGCATTTCTTTGTGTTCTACGGCGCGTTAACCACTGGCGTCAAGGATAATATTTTACAATGTGCCACATTTTATTGTTTCCGTTCGAAACTGTCCGCACCTGTCTGTCCCTGTGATAACGCTGCGTTTATTGTGTACATGATCATTGATGTGATGTTTGATGTGAAATTTTCACAACAAGCTGTAACGAAATGAAATGCTATTTTTAGCCTGCGCGTTTTACTATTTCTTTTTTAGGCCTACATGTATAGTAAACCCAACTCTGCTGATGAGGGCTACAGAGACAGGTTGTACTAGCATCACATCGTTACCAGTGTTATCAGCGACGACGCAGAAATATGATGAAACCCCGAGAAAAAAATTTCCAAACTGGGAAAATATGTCGGCCCACCGCCCAGTCCAGTACCGACATACGGCCGTTCGCTTAAAGCTGCACAACTTCAACCATGACCTTTTGACCTTTCGAACTTATTCCTGTCCTTGGGAACGTTCGCACCTATTTTGGTTTATCAATGCTTTTTAATTTGTTTTTAGCCGACCGGCAAGCGTACTTAAGTGGCGGTCGAGCCCATGGTACGAGTTGTCGTCGGTCTGTCCGTCCGTCCTCCGTCTGTAAAAGATGTATTGTGGCTAAACGGTGCGAGATAGGGTCTAGGTTGCTATTGATCGCTAATCGAAAATGGTAATATTGGTTTTCAAATGACATGAAAGCCATTAATCTTGGACGACCTTGAAAATCACCGACAACCACTACGGTCGGCTGTCTTAGCGACAGTTGGGCTTCTTGTCTTGTTAGAAAAACCTATACGGACAAACGAACGGGCAAAACCCGCATTGCAGTTTTTTAATACGGCCGCACTAAAAAAGAAACGAGACAAATTTAGACAATAATACATTTTAATTTAGCTGTACCGTATATATACAATACATTATATGTTAGGAATGTAAGGGAGCAAACGGAGTACACAGTAAACATCGATATAATGTTAGAATGATATATTAGGCCTACATTACTGTACAGAATAAATGGTTACACGTAATGTCAATGCTAACACTGTTCTTCATCGATTACAAGATGCAGTCAGCGTTTTTGTACGCCCACACAAAACGAAATACAATTTTCTAGCCTCAAATTCTTCACTTATCGCCATTTTTTATTATCGACGACATTATTCGTTCTCACTTTGCAATAAGGACCACTCCACACCGACTAACAAGGCACTAGTGAAATAAGACGTCTTGTATTGTCAGTACTGCAGAATATTTAAGAGGTTTTTCTGTCCAACAAAAATGTTCACAAAAGCGAAATTGGAGAGCTACAGATTCATCGCCCAAACGCATAAGAATGCACTAAGTTGCTCACGCTATTTTCAACAATTTTTCCTGGGCTATCAACAGGGACTGAAGTTCACTGGAGTTCTGCCACAGATGTCCGGGAAATAGAAACGTCGAAAAATTGACGGATTAAAAGGAAGAGAAAAAAGGGACAGGGAAAAAACAGAAGGGAGACTGAAAATGAGAAGGAGTGAATTTAGTCCCCTTGATGAAATACTCGCTACGCCATCGATTTTTAGATGGCGTGAAGTGGGCTTTATTGTCACGTCTCGGATCTTCAAATGTTGGCTTAATACGTGGGAAACTGTAACGCTATGATTACAAGGTATATAGTAGTATTACTTTCTATCCCCATTTGCCAATACAGTAGACCTAAGTGTTGCGGTATATCAAATTTAAGTTCAAAATTGTCACCATCAATAATTCATACTACACGCGAAATGTACAAAAAATCGCCACCGGCGACTCCCAGTAGCTTGGTGCAACAAATATTTAAGACAATGAATTCACATTACAGTTCCGTTACGTGCACTTACATTGTATAAGCTTAGTTAATATATTTACAACAAGCAAACTCCGCTCTAGATTATCACAATTAATTTTACTTGGTGGTCCAGAAAATTGAACCACCAGTAGTTAACAAGTTTAAAACTTTACAAAATATTGATCAATTTTTTTTTATATTTTTAACGTACAAAATATTGATCGATTTTTAAAAATATTTTTAACGGACTGTTTCAGATGATGTCAACAAAAAAAATGACTAATATTTTACAAATTAGTGTAGCAAAGCAAGTTTTTTTGTAAATTTACATATACAGTGTTGCTGCAGAAAAAAAATTAAAAATCGTCTAATACTTGACGCTAGTTAATAGTTATGGCAACCACTTAGTGGCTCACTTCTTCAGGCAACACTGCATTATTATGCAGAACGACTATAAATGTTTCAGTGCTTATTGTTTCGGGGCGCCAACTAATAAGTAACAGACCTAAGTAAGTACGTAAGTAAAACGTGAATTTATATAGCGCAACAACGCCAGAAACACCTATAATGCGCTGCATACATCAGTACTCTGGTAAGCCAAAAATGTCTTTAGTAGTCGTCCAAAAATTATTGAGATGGTGCGAACAGAATCACGCAGATGTCTCGGCAGTGATCGAGTTCCACGTCATCGGTTGCGCCGGCTACAGAGAAAGCCCGACGTTCAGTGGCAGTTCTAGCCCGCAATATCTGGGGGGAGGGCACGGCCCCATGGCGAACGCGGTAGCCCTAGCCTATAACGGGGGTCTTGGGGCAAAGCTCCCAGCGGGATCAAGAGGCAGGGCCCCTGGTTAAGGGGTCAGGGGCAAAGCCCCCTGAAGCTGAAGCACTTTTGGCTTTTGGACGTTCAATGGAAGCCGCATATTTGGCCATGTTTCTAAAATTTGGAAACGCAAATAAATTAGATATTTGTGTTTTCTTTGCAAAAAAATCATGGGTGGCAACGAAACTGAAGGGGCTGGAGCAAAACTGGGGGGCTGTGCCCCCCGGCCCGGGCCTAAAACCGCCACTGCCGACGTTCGTGCGAACTCGGTCAAAAAAGGCGGTCGTGGTCTTTAACAGTTGCCGCCGCCATAGAATCACAATTTATCTCCTGCCACTGGTGTACTGGTTTACCAGTTCGCGATGCCAGTCGCGGTCTCTCAATGATCGCCTTTTCAGTGAGACACAGGTTCTCGGACTCTTTTCCGAGGTGTCCACGGATCTCACTGGACTCGGTCGCTCTACGAGATTTTTCGACGCAACGGCGGAAGAACCGCTCGAAGGCGACTCAGAGTTGGCAGCGGCACGGATGAAGTTCTCCTTCTGCGCGGAATCTGGCGGCGCTGCCGCACGCCGTCGCCTTGGTGACCGGAGGCTGGTTGGTCGCTGCAGCTCATTTCGATCGGTCTTGTTGATAACTCTCACGAGAGCAGTCGCAGGTTCCGACTGGCGTCCCGCGACGTCGCCTGCTGAAACAATTTCTTCACTTTCACGGACAGGTTCGATGTTGCCTGCTGGTTGATGCTGGATGGTGTCAGCTTCACCAATGTGATGTGGATTCTGAGGTCTCGGTCTCAGACGGTAGGGTGGCGGCGGCGGCCGACCAATCTCCGCCATGACGGTGACGTCACCTCCAGAAGTTGATGACGTCATCAGCAGGTGCGCCGTGTCTAAGCAAACACGCAAGCATCAAGCAGCCTATTGAACACAGTCACTTAAACGCACATGATGACTGCTTGCAGAGAAACCGAGTTATATAAGAACACGGTATGCAATGTATGCAAGCCAATAAAAAAGATCACAAAGTATTAAAAAAGCAAATCATTTTACGTAAGACAATGTACGTAAACAAAGTTGTGGCTACGAAGTTCGGACAGTGATAAACTAATAATCTTCATAACCTGAGCAGCATACATCTGCAAGTGATGTCTGCTGGTAAGTCGCTATATTCTCGGCGTCTGATTGACTGAAATTCGCACAACCTCTCAAAGCCTTGTGTAGCAGCGCTTCACCGTATGACGGCGGTCTGCGGGCGGTCGGCGGCGACGGGGACGGCGTTCCTCCGTGACAGTTTTCCCGCCCCTGACCATATACATCTACCAATATCCCTTCCTTGAAACCATCGGAAATCATAGCCTTCCGTTCCTTCGCTTGTGCCGCGGATTCGGCGGCGTCCGCCAACTGCAGGCTGCCACTTAACTTCGTGCCGAGTGCCTGCAACGATTCTGCCGAAACAACGCCGCGCTCTTCGGCGGAGTCTGAAATAGCTGATCCGCTCGGCGGCGCACGATCCGGTTCTGCGGATTCGACGACGTCCGTCGACTTGTACTGCTGGCCGAGCGTGGCTTTGAACGCACGCAGATCCGCGACGGATGAGTTACGTTTAGTGATTATCTCTACGGCGTCGCCACACTTGTGTTTCATACACAAGTCATTCGAGTCTTCTTCCACGATCGTCGGCCACGTGAACCCGGTGATGAAACGTGTCGTCGGGTAGACGTCTGAGCCGTTGGGGAGCATGAAGCTATGACGACGTCGAGAGCGCGTGATTCTATCTGCTTGCTGCTGCTGCTGATGCTGCGCAGGTCGCACCATCATCGACGTTCGACGCAGCTTCCTGGTCGCGACTCTGCCGTCAGCCTGGTCCGTGGCGGACTGATGATGTGGACACTCGGCTCCGCGGCGTTTCACAACACCACTTGCCGGACTACTGGATGTCTCGGCAACGTCCGACTGATTATCACTAGCATTCGCGTGGATTTTCGATGATCTGAGAGTGACAGTGCTTGCCGGATTACTGCACGATATCTCAGACTTATTGTCTTTACCAGCAGCGTGCTTTCTCGTGACGTCATCGGGCACCTGTTTCGATTCAGTCCAATCATCGATGTCGATAGGTTCTGACGGTATTGAGGTTGATCCACGTACGGTGGTGGCGGTGGTAGCGTCCGTGTGGACTGGAATATGTGTCGTCATTGTGGTGTGCTGGTAGCAGCCGCTGTCGTCCGTCCAACTGTCCGCTCCTCGTGACTGCTGCGCATCATCCAATGCGGTCGACTCAGTGCGTGCCCGGTCCTCACTGTGATCCAGCAAGGTTTCCGAACCGATCGAGTTGCAGCCGGAATCACTCAAAGAATTATAAACGGATTGGTCGATGACTCCAGACGTGTGATGATTACACAGAACGTCCGAAGCAGATTTGGGAATCTGTCGCGACTCGGCTTCGATGTTGTGGCGCATCGAAGGGCAGCTGTGGCGCCGTCGGTAATTAGTTTTGGCGTGTAGTGAGGAACAGCTGCTGACGGTAGAAGTCGAAGAAGTTGAGCTAAACCGATCACTATCAGCAGGCGACGAACCAACGCAAAACTCGTCTGAACGGAAATGACTCAGTTCGTTGTTGCACTCAGACTCTGTTGAAACAAATAAACAGCAGTAATCGAGTAGTCCATGATGAACATTCATATTATTATTGCTGCCGGAGAAGTGAAGCAATGTACTTAGGTCAATCGATTTCTCTTTAAAAATATGAACGGACTCTGACGAAATTTTGTGGAGGGGTTGGGCATGAATCAAGTGATCAGATTTTTTCTAGCGATTCGGATTTTTTTGTGCATTCGAAATCATTATTCCGAATTTTTTAACCTTACCAACTACTTTGCCAGGTGACCAGTCTCAACAAAGTTTGAGATTTTCGATCGCTTATATACTTGTCTTGAGTTTCTTTAAATACGATTATCATAACCGCGTATCTGGCATGCTTTTTACGTTCCTATATCTTAGAATTCTGTAATGACCGTACTATTCTGTCTGTCTGTCTCTGTCTGTTTCTGCATACTCTTGGGTGAATAAAATGTCCGTATACAGAAACGCTAATATGGGAATGGGAAAAAAACTGCGGAAGCGAGAAGCTCACTAGTTTCGGACGAACATTCGAACAGCAAATTCTCCAGCTGATCGAATCCAAAGATCTCCTGGGCGCCATTGATCATCTTCTCGACGACTTGATTGAGCTGTTTGGCGGCCGTGAGATGAGCGTGCGATGACATGTGGAGGTCTGAGGGCGGCCACAGCAGGCACTGGCCGATGCACGCGGCCACGTTGTACGACGTCATCTCATTGCTCGCTGAGTTGTCACTGACGCGACGCAGCACTAGCATCAGACTGCGCAACAGACGCCCGTGCGACGCAGGCATGCACTCTACTAACCTGCATAACGCATCCAACAAGGGCATCTTTTAGGGGGCTGAAGGTGTCTACGAACCCCCTCCCCCCGAAAGATTTGTAACTTTAATTTTTTTCCTGTAAATCGTACCTTTGAAAAAGTGTTACTGCTGCAAGTACACTACGTTACGTAGACTTAGACCCCCGAATGATTTACTGAAATGACGGCACTGGCATCCAGCAAGAAAAAGTAGCACTCGCTCTGAAAAAATTTGTGACAAAACTATCATTACAGATCTCATTACCACACCCGCACCGTAGCGTTGCTACACTACCTTGTGAGATGTAAATTTTCTTAAATTGCGCCAACCGATAAAACACAGCAACGGCAAACTAAGTGCACCGGAACATGCTTCAAAGTGATCTATTGTAGATTGTAGGGGCCTAACCACTTCTTATTTCCAAACTATGAATGTTTCTTCTAAAACATTTTCAAACAGATTGGCAAACGCCTTCAAACCATAAAGTAGAACGTGCATTTGACAGTTATCAATTATAATCTACAGGTGGTAAACCACAATGATCCAAAAAGTAAACCACGTTTGTTGTTACTTTCTGATCTGTTGGTTGGATTCAGACTTGTCAGAAATGCCGGAAATTTCAAGCCATGATTGGTACAGCGCAGTTGTCAGCAAACAGTCGGGCAAACAACGCAGAAACTCCTGTGACATTCACGCAGATTTTCATTCAACGCATCTCCTTCAGCTGAAGCGGCCTAACGGCTTAACTGTGAGTTATGGGTGGCCTATAGAGAACATGCATAAGTCCGAACGAAAATTATGCAATTTGCACAGCTCTCTGTACGACTTGTTGCTCAGCAAGTCCAAAACGAGAGAAGAAAAAGACCTAATTAAACCAAAAATAACACAGTAGCAATCGTAACGATAACCTGCTTGTAAATAAACCAATTGCGTTCACACCATGTACAAAACACAACATACACAAAAACACGAATACAAAACTGTAAAAATATAAAAACGCGAAGTCCTTTCCGAGCCAAGAGGCTCCTATGGCAACGCTGATCTTCGTTTTCCTCAGCCAGACACCAGCTTACACTGCCAGACCACGGATACATGGGTAGTGCATCACTGGTACTCACTTCACCTGCCCACGGAGGAATGGCCGGCTGAGTTTACCTGGGTTGCTTGTTACATACCAAAATGGTTTAGGCCTATCCATCTACCGAGGGTCACTTATCCAAGTACTAATCAGGCCCGGTATTGATTAACTTCGTTAATGTCAGCATGCGACTATCGACGTTACTAACTAGGCCTATAGCCAAACAGCCGGTGACGCTGAAAACGCGGAATGAAAACCGCTGGTCCGTGAAAAATGCAGGAGTAAAACTGCAGGACTGGAGAACACAAGACCAAATTCGCAGGAATGGAAAACTTTACTGCTGTGCATCCGCGAACTACTATTAGGTTTTTCTACCCATAATGGCCATTAAAATGTCGTTCCCGTGTTTTCCAGTTCTGCGTTTTCCGCTCCCGCGTTGTCAGTCGCCGCCAAACTCAAACGAAACAGCAGATCGTACTAGCGGAGACTCGCCCGGAACCTAGATGTAGATCTACCTTGAGCAGGGCGGCGGTGACAGCGAGCGGCAGTTCGTCGAAGTTGACTGAAGTCTGTCGTCCAGCGTCTAACGTCATTTTGACCGATTGGCACTTGGAGTAGTTGGCCGAGCGGCGGAAAAGTCCACTCGATCGAGCACCGCGGTCATACAACACCGACAGCATCTGCAGTACCGCCGGCCACATTCACAGCAAAGCAAACCCAGATCAATAGTCAACGTAGCTCAGTCGGACACAGTTTACAGAACTGCCCAACAGATATACGTTTACGTCTATTGAGGACTAGGGGCCTACGCTCAAAGCGTAAAACTTATCGCAAGGGGGCCAATTTTAGGACTTTTAGGGGGGCAGTCATCGTTCCACTAGAACTTGACCAGAAGTGTTTTGCGAGACTAAAATGCACGAAATTCGTTTTCGGACCCCAATGGGGAATCCTACGATGGTCCCATGCAGATCCCATAATATGCTGCGGAAGAAAATCCTTTCCCATTCCTTATTCATTTGACGTCGACGTCTAAACCCCTCCCCCCTTGGAAAATTTTCTACATTAATTTCTGAGTAAGGATACCATCATCTGTAATTGGGGGCAATGCAGCACGTGACTAAGCCTTGACGTGAGTCGACGTGGGGGGTTAAACATTGGTAGGGGAAGTGTGGGGGACTTGCGCAGTGTGTCCAAGGGGGGATAGACGCCCCTGCTGCCCACGGATGGTCATAGTGCACGAGTGCGTCAGAAACAAGTAAAGATGTCGATGCCTGGTGCCGACATAAACGTGAGGCCGTCCGTCCGCCCACTGCATTGCGCCACTAACCTTAGCACTTCGATCTTCTCAATGGAAAAAATGACCTACAGCCTACGGGTAACCCTGCGCAGAAAAACGCTCTGTGGTACTGCCAAAATCGCAATAAAGCAATCACTAGAGTCCACCGCACCCGAAACGCGTCGCTACACTACCATGAAATACACATCAGATGTTAGCAACGCCGTAACACTAAATGATACGTTACCAGAGTTTCATGATTCGACAAAAGACTGAAGAAAATTTCAATACAGACCTGAATCAGCGGCCGGGGCAAGTCCGGTTGACAAATATCATCCAATGGCCGTCCGAACAACATGCCTCTCGCTGATGACGTCACCGAAACTGAAGCTGAACCAGAAATACGTCGACGACGAGAACCGGAAGTACGACCGACGACGTCACGTGACACTCGGCGATGACATCGCTTTGAAGTCGATCTCAAACGCGCACCATCTATTACACCACACATACCTGATTTAATCGGTGCGCAGAAAAACTCACCTCATAAAAAACACATGTAAGACGGCAGCAGAATCTTGAAGCAATGAAATAAAGTCTGACTTTACGGCGTGCACGTTATAGGCTTAGTCATTAACAGTACATTGACTTCCAAATTTTAGAACTTTATAGCATACCCTGGGTCTCGGTATGAGGCTGAGGAATTCCATTATCAGTTATATCAAATTCGTCTGTGAAATTCAGGATACTGAACACTCCTCAAACACTGCATGCTTGCAGCAGACTCTCAGCGTACATAGGCTTATAAACCAGGCCTACGCATTTAGACTTTGTTATTGGACAACAAACTATCCGTATTGTGCTCAGTTGCGTAGCCAAGGGGATCCAGGGGGCCCAGGCCCCCAATCCTCCAGAAAGAAAACATAAGCATACTTTTAAACTGCATGAAATTGGCCAATTTAATCCGTTTAAGATGACCTAATTAAAATCGTTGACACCAGATCTCATTTTAAAAGCTGAAATGCACCAAATTCGATTTCAGCTGGGGAAACTCACAGGGCTCCCCCACACTCCCTACCTGGATTTTAGAGGTGAAGGAAGGGAAAGAGGGAGGACAGAAAAAGGGAGGGGAGGGGTAAAAAGGAAAGACAAAGGAAAGGGAGGGACAAATTGGATCGAGGAGGGAAAGGGAAGGGAAACGCGGCCTCCCAATTGAAATTTCTGGCTACGCCACTGACTGCGCTGCCATTAAGAACTCAATAAAAACAATATTAAATCTCCAATTCCGTCTACATTGTTTCGTACTTTCTGAGCTCGCGTTTAAACACACGAGAGCGTATTGCTGCAAGTATGGACAAGGTTATTCTACGGCTCGTCGCCTTCAAATTTGATACGCCTTGCATACATCAACTCAGCTACAGTGTACTTTCATCCGTCTCGCGTCATAACAGCCTTATCCATCTTACGACTGCGAAACGCGCTGGGGGAAATGTCCGGGTGGTTATATGTCCGTCTTCCAATGAAGTATGTACAGCACTACAAAATCGTGCAAGTGCATATATACCGAGGCTGGTTCTACGCGTGTTTCTGTCGTTCTGGTCAACTGCGCGTATAGCGCTGCGGGTTCTACGAACGTCAGTCAGTGACGAAGACGCCGACCTTACTCCTGCTGCTACAGCTGCTTCTGAAGATGATGATGCTCTTGTCTGCAGGACTCTTGGTGACCTCGTCAGCTCAGCAACATACCCTGCAATCAATGTATACTTCATAGCAGTTTTTCATAGAAACATCTCTCGCGGGATTTGTTCTGTACTGTGTCCAGTTTACTTCCCCCACAAAGCGCACAACGTCATGAGCCGGTTTTATGGTGTAATTACATGTATTAACATGTTAGTTTGTTAGTTTCGATCCACGAAGTTACTCTACGCCTCGCCTGCAGTTACTGCTTGGATGGCTGGATGACTGTCTGGTAAACCACGATCGGTATATAACCAATGACCAAAGTCAACTCAGCCTTCCCTTCCGCCGGTGGAGGCAAATTCACTACCGGTCTAGTCCGTCATATGCCCGTGAAAACGCAGGCATGTATAGAAAACTCTGTACGAGTGGACTCCGAAACACTTTTTAGTTAGCCACATCGCTAAGTCTGAACAATGTAGAATACAAATTGAAGTCATATAAAATCACAGAAACTAGCTAAGTCCTTAGGCAGCCAGTGCCAGCGACAGCAACAAAACCTTAAGCGTCTGTCATAGAGCTATGGCCAAGTACGACATTACTCGCAAGAGGATATGTGCATTATTGGAAAAGGAAAGGAAGGAAGTAACTCAATTCCGAAATGGATTTCGCTTGTTCATAACTGTTCTAAAGCTAAGTAGTCTAAGCGACATAGAATGCAAATATTACTCAAAAGTCAAACAGAAACGTGCTGAAACCAACTCGGAGGCGGCGGCGGCGGAGACAGCAGCGAAACCTTGGAGCCGAATCGCCAGCAACGAAAGCAGACGTCGACCATCGTATGACCAGTCCCTCAGGTCGACTGTGTCCGGTACAATCCAGCATTCACTGTCCACGTCCCGGCTGCTGCTGGCACGAGCGATTCAAATCGCGCACCTGTTCATCTGCCGCCGGCCGCAGGTGTCACATTAAAATGTCTCCCCCATGAAAAATCCGGCCGGGAAGAAATAATCACGGAATTGATAAAAAAAAGTATCCCCATTATATGATCGTCCCAGAAAAGTCTCCCCTGGGCGACAATTTACCCGTAAAAATTCGGGCGGCCGCCGGGCGGGGCGGATTTTTACCGGTAAATTGTCGGCCGGGGGAGACTTTTCTGGGGAGGCGATGCTATATATTTGGGCACCGGCCAACTTTCAAACCGAGCGCGCGACCAACGGCGTGCGTCAAACACGCCACGCTTGGCTGCTTTGCTCGCCGCTCAGCACGCACGGGCCTGCCCGAGTACAGCTTCAATGAACTGATGTTACAGCTTGTATATAGGCCCGTGCGATATTGCCCCAGCCCGAGGCTATTCGGGCCATGGCATCGGTGAATAATGGGGCGCCGACCGAGACCGACTCATCGTCTTTTATTTTAGTCATGTGACTTTTGGCACATTCACGTAAACAGTACGTCTTAGCTAAAGTCATACCACCTCACATACCTGTATTGTACACAGACGAATACTGACGTTATCGGTCGGCGAAAGTTACAAAACTACTTTTGAATCGGTCGGTCGATCAGAAGAATATAAAGTCTAGCTCACTCACTCACTAAGTGTAGCCTTACGAAACTCGGTCAGTCACAAAATAGACCTGCGCCGTAATTCCAGTCAAATAGATCAAACGTTTCTGCTAATTTGGACATTTAAAATAACTTCATCGATTAATTGAATTGCACGCTTGACAAACCGGTACACATTATTAGGCCAAGGCATACAGTAAACAGCCAGACTGCCATTCTGAACAATAAAAACAATAAGACATATAAGATTATGAAATAGTACCATAGGCCTACGACTATATAATGCGATTTAGTAAATGCCGTAGGCCTATTACTATAGGGCCAAAGTTATTATTAATCACTAATAGAAAGTGAAATACGCGCTTTCAGATGAGTTAAAGATCATTGACTTTGGATAACCTTGAAAATCAGTAGGCTACTTTAACAAAAACTGTATAGGCTGTAGCGCGTCTTCCCTATAGAGACAGCTGGGGTTTTTTGTGCGTCTCGTTTGTCTGTATTTGTTAAACGTCTGTGCAAAATAGAGTGACAGTACTTGGTAGTAAAATTTACATTTTAGGTAGACCTTTTATAAATATAAATGTACAAAACATTAGTTTATGCACTTGTTAACGGCAACATTTAAGGACTTGCACATCGCAAACAGCAAAAATTACAAAAGGCGATATTGCCCGCATCACACTGACTGTGTGTCAATGTGCTGCTGAATAATATCACCTTTTGTAATTT
>Ga0209367_1004048_pt1 | contig 20117 bp, 14 predicted proteins | sample WorMetLIZISLAND2_FD_187412 | JGI IMG/M metagenome (GOLD analysis project Ga0209367, IMG submission 187412) | Marine gutless worms symbiont microbial communities from Max Planck institute for Marine Microbiology, Germany - Olavius geniculatus... ...
ATGCCGGCATGCTGCTTGCCAGTGACAACTCTATAGTAGCATGCACTTTCCCCTTCCCATTCTTCCTGTGAAGGGCGCAGCGCAGACGCTTAGACAACAATCGCATGTGGTCGCCGATCGCTCAGAACGATTAGCAAATGTAACGCCGTGCGCCGATTGTATACGTCCACGTCAGTTACTGAAATTAGGCCTGAAGTGTGAGATGGCATGTGGACGGTGTGGCGGAGAGGGGATAATTAATCCTTCCAATCTCTCATGAATGGCGACTGTTCTACAGGTGCGCCTACCCCACCCCACTCTCCCTGCCACTGTTGTTTGGTAGCAAATCGAGATCGTTGTACAGTGGCCACTGCCCGCCGCCGACTGCTGTTTGATTGTTGCTTAGACAGCAGACAGCGGCAGGCGGCGTGGCGTGAGCGGATATTGGTAATCGGTATCGGGTGTCACAGTCAAAAAAATATCGATCCACCCCAATACCGGCCAGTATCGGCCAATACCTGGTACCCCAATACCAGTATCGTTCGAACCCTAGATAACACCGTGTGATCTCATTTGGCAGATGAAGCTTTGCAATGGGTTTTCCACAAAGAGCTATATGCAGGCTATTTACTACAAACAGAAGTGATAATATTTAAGTGCAGGCAATAATTTTCTCACAGACCAAATTAGAAAATGAGGATATGAGAGATGCATATCTGATAGGTGCATTGGGCGGTCAACGAAAAACAAAGTCTCACCATCGTATGTCTCCATTGTTCCGAGTGCCTCCGAATCCCGTTAAAGTCATTAGCACCTCAGACAGGTAGCAGATGAAGTAGTGACTAAACCGGAAGGAAAAAGCATCACGAAAAGCAAGCCACCAGCTGTGACATCCACATGCACAAATGTAACAGTATCAACAGAATGGCTCGTTCACACATGTACACGGCCCGTGAACGCAAGCAAATGCATTTTAGACATGTGTTCATGGTCCATATAAACAGCTGCTGGCTTTTGTGTCCCATGAACACCGCCGAGTCTACGAGCCGTGTGCAGACATAATTTCAATTTTTGTTTGATCGGCCAGGTCCGGCCTACATCTTAAGCAGTTGCTTTACCTTAGGTCAGATAGATTTAGCAAGCCACAAAAATACACTACGAAAACTATAAATACAACGTTTACAACTTGTAGCAAAACGAAACAAGTTAATATTATAAGGCTAAATCAATCTTGCACTGCAAACGATTTCACCTACTGCTACACATTCCTCTGTAGCATGTCTGTCACATTTGCACACCCTGCGCAGTCTGTACAATGGAATTAGATGTCATTTGGCAAGCACATGAAGAGTCCAATGACATCGTTTAGATGGGACCGTTTGTAACCCGAGAGAAAGGGAGGACGTGGGGGGGTGAAATCCCCAGACAAAACATGCAATTGAAAAATGCAGCCAAACCATCAGTCCTATGCTGCCACCTGTGAATACAAATCCGGATCGATTCCGACTTCTGCCGAATTAGTTAGGTTCCTCATAACAAAAGCATCACAAAATTTTTAAGTTTAACGCATGGCATACGTACATGGAGGATGCGTCAAAGACGATGTAATGAGCAATGCAGGTTGACATGAGAACGCACGTGAATGACAGGCAAAGTGACGAGAAGCACTTCCAAACCCAGTAGAAATCCTGCACCATCATCCGTTCAGACACATAACATCACTACATTTACTAGTAACACTACAGACCGATAATGTAGTTCTCAAGTCCAAGGTCATGATCTCAAGGTGCCTTAAAATAAAAACAAAGACGTGGTCTCAGTCATGACCGAGAAGTCATGAAACGTTTAATGATGGTTTTGAGGCAAGTTTTCTCCGAAGTCGATCGGTGAACAAATTTCAACAATTTGTCGGCAGTACAGCAAAGATATGATAAATAATGCATGGGACTTTTATGAAACAGCGTGTAAAAATTAACAAGATGTGCCACGGTGATAAACTCACAAATATGCGTTCGGAAGGCTGGCTCACGGCGGCCATGTAGTCGTGAAAGCTGATCCAAGGTCCAAACAGAACGGAGCCGACGTGGAACAGGTAGCCGCTGTAGTGGCATATGCCGGGTGTGTCACGTACTGCACCGGAGTCCAGGTCAAATGCCAGTGAAATCAGCTTCATCGCTAGTATCATCTGTGCACCTGCGTTCCACACGCCAACCACATGCACGTGTTATAAGTTATCATTACACAAAATGGAAAACTGAAGATTTTCAGTTTCATATGCTGGACGCAAGATGACAAACTGATTAAGCAAGTTTTTTTGACATAACGGATGGCAAAAACAACAAGAAAGAAAAAAGTAAAAGAAGATGGATAGATGACCTAATAGTAGACTGGTTCAATAAGAAAACTGCAACTTTGTAGAGAGTGGTGATGTATAGGATGAAATGGACATATTTCATGAACTATGTCATAAGACATCAACAGAAATTAAGCCCGTGTGGCGAAAAAGAAAAATTAATAAAAATGCAACTTTTATTTCAAAGTTATTGTTAGTGTTTCGGCAACCGCAGCTGCGATTTTCAAAATGAACGTCCACCAGGTGTTGCTGCGGTGGACAGTACGTAATAATAGACATGAGGAAGTTGGTAGCGCCACCGAGTGGACATTTGTTCCGAAGAGGGCAGCAGTGGTTGCCGAAACAGCAACAATAACTTAGATATCAAGGTTGCATTTTAAATTATAAGTCACTTGTTCAACCCACGAATCTATTGAAAGACTACTGGTTTACGTCTGACCACCAATGACCAGGTAATAATTATCTCCAATCTTTGAATGGGCTCCAACAGAGAATACGTTCACACTGCTGCTGATGCTTTTCGGAAACAGCATCAGTGCACTAAATATCACATATATTACTACAGTATTACTAAATTAAAAGCTACTATTACACTTACTCAGATCAACGTCCACACTGTTGATGTTGCTGATACTAACACTTTAGGCATAGATCTCTGAATTTAATTTATTCTCAAGTGCCAAGTCCAAAATATTTTTAAAAAGTCTTCATTGGTGGATTCTAAATCTGAGCACTTTCTAGTTAACTGAGTGCTAGTTACCTGATGGCTGGTTAAATTATGTAAGTGATGTGGAACAGATAAAGAAGATGGTTACTGTACCTCGAATATGATGCCAGTCTGTCTGATTAACGACAACCAGTTCGCTGCAATGACACAGAGACAGGTTTCACGTCGTTAAATCACTGAAATGATACACAAAGTTCATTTCAGCCACCGACAGTCACAATCATACGACTAAACAGTGGCAACATGGCACGTGGAAATTGCCCCATAAATATTTGGCTGTCGGAGAGTTGACAGACAATATATTTCTTCTTGTTAAAAAAGTTATGTCCAAAAATGAAAATTTTTGCAACGAGCTGAAAACCCCTATTTTGAAAAAAAATTTAGCTAAACAAATTTGAAATTTAAAGCATGCACAATCTCTTCTGTCAAAAATTTGCAGTTGTCCGTTGAAGTATTGCAGCTTCCTGTCAAGCCTACTTTTTTTAACTCACAACCACACTGCAACCAAATACAACTCAAATGCTAATATAACTCTGGCATACAGTTCTCTGATAGTTGCCATCAACAATGCATCCTCTAATCTGGAGTAGACAAATTGAGTACTGGCTTGTCTGGCATGGCGTAGTTGGTAACGCGTCTCGGATGAGACGAAGTTACTCTACGCTGTGCCCGGTTAGTACTTAGATGGGTGACTGTCTACAGTATGGAGCCAGCCAACTAGGTTGACTCAGCCTTCTACCCTCCGTAGGATGGTAAAATGAGTACTGGCGGTGGTCAAGGCCATCGCTAGGGAAGAAACGGCGAGTTCTGCGCAACAGTAGGCCCTGTGGCCAGGACTGCAAGTATATCGATCCAGTCGGTTAACCCGGCCGACTTGGGCTGTATGCTAGCTTAATTGGGCTTCACCCTCGTCGGCTCAAAGTGCCATCAAGGGGATGAGCTCCCTCGCAATGGACCTAGCTGTCTATGCGGAATCTTCTTCTTCTTCTTCTTCTTTGTCTGGATGGGGTTAAGGCAAGGTTGTTTACTAGTGTTGCTGTGTGATGTCATATGAGAAATGATTGTCCGTAGCACTGCGATCAGTGCGACGGCTTATACTGTGAAGAGCGGCAGCTACAGCTTACATCGTAATTCACTGCAAAGCTCGCTGTAGAATGAACGAACATTCTGTTTAATTGAACTTTTCAGTTTTCAGGCTGCAAACAAGAGTTATCCAAAATGAAACTCAGAATTTATGAACGACTTGAATCAACATAAAATCGAATAAGTTACTTCAAACTGAATTGAATTAGATCTTTTGAGTTTACATTTTCCCCTGAACTGCCCATCTCTAAACAATAGTAGACTGCTATTTGCCACCAGCTCTACAGCTACTAGCCAGCCACAGAACATCTAAATCTGCAACCAACTTGCCCCTGCCAGTGTAGGGACAAAAGTTAAAGCCGCAGGCTTTCTAACACATTGCAAAATAAAAAAAACAGGTAAGAGCAGCAAAGTATAAACAGCGTACCAGGTTAGCAGATAGACTAGCGTGATAAAACTGACTGCAACGCCGGTACGACCATGGCACATCTTACGCATCAACATTATCAGTGGATAGACGAGTAATGCTAACGTGATGATGAAAACAATGTTCTCCTGATAGAACATGTACAAAGCCATGAATCCCAGCAGCATAGACATAACGCTTGCCATGTCCTTGCCTGATGGCTCGTCATACAGAGCTAGACATACAGACACAAACATTAGGATTAATATGATATTAGCCAACACCCAGGTATATACTGTAAAACCCAGCGAGTAAACCCACACCCAAAAACTGCCCAAGACCCACATGAAACTTAATCTGATCTTAGTTTTCTGTTACATTAATAATGAAATGTTTAATGACATTTAAGTTTCTAGAACTTGTAAGCATATGAATTTGCCGGTTTTGGGGATTTATTTATTTGATCCGGACAGCAGTGCACAAAGTGCTTATTTTAATAACTTAAAACAAACAAACCATACAAAACAAATCAAAATGCGCTTTTTACCCTTAATCCAAAACCCAATAAAACCCATCTGGTTGGGCTTTGTTAAGAAAACCCAGGTTTTAAACCCTGTACACAAATGAACATATTTAGTAACTGTCAAGAAAATCCCAGTAACAAGGTCGAGACAGTTAACATAACATATTATATAAAAACAACTCACAATAACAACAATAATAAAAAACCATCTAATTATAAATAATCTGCAAAAATCCGTGATTACTGCAGGGTATGATTGGCCCAAATCTCATCCACATATGAAAAGACATAGCAACAATGCAACAGTGTAGGTACGAAAATTAACCACAATTGGCAAATAAGTGCAGAAATATAAATATGACTGACCGGTGTGGCAGAATAAACAAGTTGAGCGACAGACAATGCACAGTCCGACGATCGTGGATATGCTGAAGAAAGCTTGGCTGAGAGTCGGCAGAACACACTGATCAAAGAGATCCGACAACGATATCCTCTCATAATATCCTATCACGTTTTCACCTCCCTTGCCATTAGCCATCTTAGACACTGCCGCTGCCAGGTCACCTTGGGCCTCAGCAGAGTACGAGTCGTACAAATCATCATCAATGTACATTGACTCCGGATGTTGAGACATCTGAGGCCCGCCGTCAAAATCAAACAAACCACCGCTCAGATCCACGATATCATCATACATCTTGTGTTGCCGACCAAGTTATATCCTGCAGGATTACTGACTGGCAACGAACATGTTCCAGTACGGAACTAACTATTCCAGTTACAGTCTGGCGCATAAAAAATTACCGGCCATCTTAACAGCATCGTGTTCAACTACATCTAGAAAAGCAAAGCACACACAAGTTCATTCCAATCAAATACAGTTTTGAAAATCACGAAATGTATGCAGCACTGATCAGGTTATCAGAAGCAAATACACTGAATATTAAAATAGAAACAATGGCTAAAGGTGAAGTATTACTGAAACAATAGCACTTTGGTCACATGGCATGCAAAACAACAGAGAATTGTCTTCTTCTTCTTTTCCAATAATGCACAAATCCAGCTATGGGTAAAAAGCAGATTGCAGATGTGTGGATATCGTAACAGATGGTAACATTGTAATTAATGTGCAATTTATTAGTTTAACCATCTCCTAACCCTATTCCTAACACTAAACCCTAACCCTAAACTTATTCCTAACCCTAGGCCTAATCCTTTTGCAACATCCGCCGATCCGCTTTTTACCACTGTCCCACAAATACCCTATTCTGAAGGTCCACTATTCCAAAGGTTTGCTATTCCGACAGTCCATTGTGCAGATACGTGCCACAGTGCTAACGTTTCGATTAAAGTTAAGGTTAGGGTTAAGATTAAAGTTAGGGTTATAGGGTTAGGGTCAGCCTTAAGGTTAGACTTAGGGTTAGTGGGAATAATGGACCTTCGGAATAGCGGACCCGAATCCACAAATACTCAATTGAGTAATGTCGTGCATGGCAGTTTTCGGCATGTGGTGCTACCATGTTGAATTCACACCACCCCATAGTGGTAAACTTGTGAGATCGTCCAAATACAAAAAGGCCGCCCAGATTTTGAGACACGAAACTCCCGCGGCTACGGTATAACTGTGGCAGACATCGAGAACATTCAGACAAGGTGCCCACGTAGACACTTGTTCTCCAAACAAGATCATGGTCACGCAAAAATTCAACAAAAACAACCGATCACAGATAAAATTCTATACAAAGAGAGAGAGAGAGAGAGAGAAAGAGAGAGATTCACTGCACCATTATCGCAGTGTAAATACAACGTACAAATAAACAAACTTTTTGCGTGACAACTATGCATAGATAGGTAACCATAGATACGACGAAAGTTAAATAAGTAAACATCAAAAATAAAAAATACCAAATAGTTAGAAAAACTAAAAACTACAAATTTTCGATTTTGTGCAGAGGGCCATTTTGTTGTCCGACTATTTATAAATAATATCTTTACAAATTTATTAAATAAAATACATACAAAGTGGCTACTAATATATATAAAATAAGTTTCCGGTTTGTAGACAACGTTTCCGTAGTGTAGTGGTTATCACGTTCGCCTAACACGCGAAAGGTCCCCAGTTCGAGCCTGGGCGGAAACAATCGTTGCATTTTTCTTTTTATGAATCGAGCATGAGCGTTCTTATTATCGTTTATTACATACATATATATTGTGGCTAACTTACTTAACGAGCGTTTACAATGATACGCCCACGGTGTTTTACTCAAAATAAACTAACGAAGTCGAACATACAACCATGGAAGCCTGGATCTGGGCATGTAAACTTTTCCAGAGGCAGCTCTTAATTCTTATTCTGAAAGTATCTATTCCGACAACTAGTAGGAGTTGATGTGTAATTAACACCTCGTTTATCCTGGGGTATCTGATGCGCATCTCAACTCAGCCTCCTATGCTCAGCGAGAACTGGTATGCTTGGGGACTCTGCCTCGGTCTCACAGCTGGATCAACCAGGTTTCTCACTTAAAAAGTTGAATGTACATCGACAAAAATGTGGTGGGGCCTGACGTCCACAGAAGGAATGACTTAAGCGGCGAGACAAATTACCTCTTGATAACTCAGCCTGGCCATCCCTCCATGGGCAGATGCGCAACGAGTACCGCCTCGGCGAAAGCTAGGACAAAAACAGGCGCAGCACGTGCAGTGCAACAGGCCTGTATCCCAGGTCTTGCACTGAAAACTGGCCTCTGGCCCTAAATTTACCCAACAGCTTAGTTACGGAACTTACAGCTGCAAATGGAAGAAAATTTTCAGACGAAAGGTCTTCCTGACAATTTTCTGACAGCGCAAAATTTAGGAAGAAATGACCTCCCCCTCTGCCATAACGCCACTTCATGTCACAAATGAATCCGAGTGATTACCATGATTTCTATTACAAGCAGAATTCATTTTCTGTGACTTTTTTACACATTAAATGAATGATTTTCCCTGCCATAACAAGAAATTTGAGCTAATGCTCACGAGACGCGCGAAGACCTATAGCAGTTCCGGTTCGGTAGTTTAGCTGAAAATTGGGGTGTTCACACTAAGTTAATATACAAATACCAAATTCTATATCTAGATCGCATAACGATAGTTCCGTGGTGCCACCTTGCGAATAATATAGACTTGTGTCGCAGCCCGAAATTGCCAAAAAATCCATAAAATCCCCTATTTTGGCGTTCAAAGTCACTCAAGGTCATTGAATTCGGCGCCAATCAAAAGCCAGTGTCCAACTTCCTATAAGTGATTAATAGTAACCTAGGCCCTATCTCACACAGTTACTGAAATACAGCGACTTATTGGCCAAAAATCGCAAATTTTGCCCACCCGCCTCTCATTTAACGACCTCATTTGGGGTGACTACCTTCGAATTTATGGTGATCTAGCTTGCACCGTTTTTGACTGATCCACCTCAATATGGACGACGCAGTTGACTTGGCTCAGAACCGTCCACTCTGGAGATTGATGTCTACGTTCGGCGCTACGCACTCTTAGTGGTGCTTGCCAGAAATGAATGAATGAATAAACCCGTGTGACAGACAGACAGCGTAAAAAGGGAATCTCAGTCAAGGCAGTGAAGGTACAGAGGGAGATTGAGTGTGGGGATCGGATGTACAAATTTCTAACATTTTAATGCTGAATCAGCATATTTTTTTGCACTCATTGTCGTCTGCGGTGTTAAATTTTAAAATTTTCAAATTCCCCAACTTTTCCCAGACTTTCTCCATTTTCTCTGGCTTTTCATTACTTTCCATCACTGTGCAAATTCCGACTTTCCCCGACTTCAACTTCAATGGATTATGCTGCAGCACGGTGAACTTCCACAAAGTTTCTCCTGACAATTATTACGCAGTCAATCTCACCAGCATTTAAATTAATAACAACATAAAAACCAGTAGAAACAAGAGCGAAAGAAGTAAACATTTTAAGATACTAATAAACTGTTTTCATTGACAACATTTTTGCCAGATAATTCTTGGCAACTTATGATGCTGATTTCATTGAGTTTGTCCTAACAGCTTCTAAGACCAGACAGTCTTAGCTGCATTAAACATGTAATTTTTTGTTAATGCATTTTAACATGTTTTAGAATTTTTACAAAATTTTAACTTAAACTTAAATGGCACATGGTAAAATGGTAGTTAGCTAAAATATTTACACACAGAAAAACAAAGAAAGTATGACAGATTTTGCATTTAAATTTATTCACATCTATATGACTGCCAAAATTTGGCGAGTACAAAAAAAACTGTATTCTGCAATACTGAATTTAGTGAATATGTCAGGTAAAATATACTGAACATAATTTTATTTCTGAAACCAAAAAAAACAAAACAAATTTGCAGGTAATAATTTTTCTGACAGCCCAAAATTTGTGGATGGCAACTGCTCCATGCCCCCCCTGCCACAATGCCACTGAAAAAGAAGTCATATTTTTAATCCAAGATGATTCTTATTTGAAAAAAAACATTTATAAGGTGTTATCTGCCTAAATGTTCAATACTCCATGCATTAACTAGAGTCAGACAGTGTTCGGTCACTGGTTGTAGACCACTGGAGGTCGCAGACAAGCGGCAAGTGGTCGGATGGAAAGACAGCATTCGGCAAAGCTGTGAAGAAGGTAACGTCCTCGTGTGATGGCAGAGGTATGACTCTAGCAACATTCAGTGACCTACGGTCGACGTATATGTAGTCTAAACAGCCGGCAAACCCCGAGACATAGTTGGTGTAGCGTGGATAGCCACAGGCGCTGGTCAGCTCCAGACTATGTCGGAGGTTCATTCCCTCGACATACTCCACTTTTCCACCTGAAACAACACAACCCCAATCCCGAATCTCCCAATTCCGGGATATCAGGATTACAAAAAAATTGTTAAAATAGTACTTTTTCAAATAAGAACTCTAGCCACCAAATAAATAGAATATTTCGCATGCGCTTTGCTGTGCACTGTAATTTTACGATCAGATCACAATCTCTGCGTTATGGATAGGCTTGAACTTTCCATGGGGGTCTATGCTACATCCTATGCGTATTCTACTAGTCAATTACTTGCAATTCCATGGCATAACTTATCCTTTGGTTCTCATTCTTTTCGTGTCTCTGCACCGAAAATTTTGAACTCCTTAACTCCTCAAATTCGTCAATGTCAAACCTTGGCTACCTTCAGACGTCACTTAAAGACCCACTACTTTCAGTCAGCCTTTTTGCTACCTAGCGTCCATCATCCTATCCGCCCTGATTCTTTCTGAGACTTTGGCGCTTTATAAATCATTTACTTACTTACTTACTTACATAAGTTTATAAAAGGTACAAAAATAATAACTGATCTGTAAGCGTTATCCCAAAACAGAATCCCAGGATTCCGGGATAAAAAATTTCTCAATCCTGGATCCTGCGATACCAGGACTGCTATCACCAACATGACCCCATATACCCCACAGCCATGATTAATAACTTTAGATAGCTGGCTACCAGCTTACTTGATGGCTAGCCAGCTAGCCATAGAAGTTGCAAATACACTAGCTAACTAGCCACAGATTAAATTATGGCTGACTAAATGGCTAAGAACCAGTGGCGGTTTTAGGCCTGGGCCAGGGGGCGGGGGGCACAGGACCCCCAGTTTCGCGGCCACCCTTGATTTTTTCCAAAGATAACACAAATATCTTATTTCTTTGCGTTACAAAATTTTAGAAAAGTGGACAGATTTGCAGCTTCTATTGAATGCCCCAAAACCAAAAGTGTCTCAGCTTCAGCTTCCCTGACTCCCACCAGGGGCTCTGCCCCTGGAACCTGTTGGGGGCTCTGCCCCCAGACCCCCGTTATAGGCTCGTGCTATACTGTGCTCGCCATGGGGCTGTGCCCCCTCAGATATTGACAGCTAGAACCGCCACTGCTAAGAACAGTCATATGTAATAGCCGAAAAACATCAGCCACTTAATTCCCCTGCTCTCTGCCACAAAAGGTTATCATATAACTCAAATTCTGTGACCAAATTTAAAAATTATGCTGAAAATGATAAACTCCAATTGTTCCAATGTGACAAGTTTATACAACAAATTTTTCAGTAACTGCACAGCAAATACGATGAGATCACACAATGAGCAAAAACTATTGGCTAGCCATACATAACACCAATCGGCTTGCCTTACCCGAGTACCAATCAGCATTCTTCTCCGAGATTTGGTTCTCCGTTAGAAAAGTGTGCAGTCCACTTTCCGAGCAGCTGTTGAAGTCGCCGCAAAATATCACAGCAGGACTTGACTCCTACAGATTATCACAGCCACAGGTCATTATAATAGCAACCGACAGACATCATTAACTGTGACAAATATACAAAACATAACACAGCATTTGGTAAGACAGGTGATGGCAAAATAAAAAAGTCAAAATAGTCCTGGAATCGAACAAAAATGCAAAGAAACAACGCAAAAGTGTGTTTTGAGACAACTGAGCATACAGTTTAAATCCAACTCTGTGGTATCGATGAACAGGGGGCAGTTTTCCGACAAATAGCTGCAAATATCTGATACAGCAAGGAGATATGAGTGTTCATAATTTCAACATTGCCTCACATGAGTAAACAACACGGGACTTTTGGCCCAAAATCTGGTATTTTTGGATCACAAAAGAATTTCCAATAAAGTAAAATGAGGGGGCTAGTTTGCTCCCCTCTGCTGCATTACAGTGCCACTGCAAATTACGGCTTTTTCGCCCCTTTGCTGTTTCACCCCCTGGCTTGTTCATCCCCTGGCTCGTTCGCCCCATGGCTGATTTGCCCCGTCACCTTGTATGACTCGTCCACGTTGATTAATACTGGTTTAGTATAGACTAATATTTTGTTAAAATTTTTAGTTTATAATATATTTCGTTTTGTTTTGGTTTATAGAAATTAAAACCACAACTGCAGCGAATCGTCACTTACACAACTGACTAGTAGTCCTGGTCATTTAAATTAACGTTAACATCATAAAAGATTAAGCGTAATAAGTGATCACAGCAGGAAAACAAAAGTCAGTCATCTCAGGCTCCGTGGAAGCAAAATCATGGGGTAAAAATAGCTAAAATTTTTCCAACAAACATGTCTGCAAATATAGCCCCAATTCCGACAGAGACCTTAAAATTTCTGACTTTCAATTGTGTATTTTCCCCAAAATGGAATTTTAGCTGCAAATATTGCATTCTTGAACAATAAATAGCACGAATTACACAATGGGGGCAAATCGTCCAAGGTAAGGGGATGAATCAGCCAAGGGGTGAACAAGCCACGAGGCAAACGAGCCAGGGGACGAATCGTCCATAGTGCGAGGGTGAATGAGCCAGAGGGCGAATAAGCCAGCGGCGAAAAAGCCAGGGGGCAAAAGTGCCAGGGGGCAAAAGTGCCAGGGGACGAATCAGCCAGGGGGTGAAATGGCAAAGGGGCAAAAAAGCCAGACACCGCCACTGCAACCCCAGCTATTATTTCTTTCACAACTCGAACAACTGACAATCAAAAAAAATCTCGCATCGGACGCCAGGACTTGGCTGCTCATGCCTACTCTAATGGCATTAAACAAACAGCTGAAGACTTGGTCTTCCAGTGTCTGGTGCAAAACCAGGCCTGGAGAGAGACATCACTGAACCACAGAGGAACAACCGATCCACAATGCCTGTCCAGCTTCCTGGAAAATTGGGGCGGGGACCCACCCCCTTCGACCGACAATGAGAGAGTGAGAAAAAGACCTGCTGGTGCAGCTGACTCAACAAGTTCTCGATGTGCCGTATGCAGATTGCAGTTTGAATGGTGCGAATGTGAGATGCTCGCGGGTGAAAGTAGAGATGTGTTGTTCCAACCAGCACAGTACGTGACGGGTCATCAATGCTCTGTAGCAACGATACCTGACACAGAACAGACATCATCTCATCCACGACTATCTAACAGCAGTTGTTCTGACCAGCAAGTATGCAATGGGTCAATGGCTCGACGTAGCAGTGATATCTCACAGAGAACATACATTAACTACATTAATTACTGAGCCAATTTGCTGAGTGAAACCCAAAGCTGAACGCTTAAGTCTGCACTTACACCAAAGTTCAAATAACTAAACTAAATTTCGAGCAATATATACTTCTCAAGGTAAAGTGGTAGACTTTCGCTAAGCCTTTACACTAAGTAAAAACTTCAGACTTGAACCAAAATTTACACTCAGAATAACGCTCAGTGAAATCATTTCACTAAAGTATGCACTTAGACCACAGATGTAAAAACATGTTTTTAAAGTTTAAAAAAAATTTTTTAATGTTTTAAAAATTTTTTTTATGTTTCTTATTTTTTAATGTTTTTGTGTTTTTAATGTAGTGTTATTTGTTCTTGTTAAAACATAAACATACAAAATTACAAATATGGTTTTTTTCTCATCGGCAAATTGCGTTCATCTGTTTTTGATCTGTACATTCAGTACATTCTGGTTTTTAGTCTTTAGAAATGGTAGGTTTTTGTTTTTAATTATCTGAGTTAGATATTCTTTGTGTGCATAATGGAAAAAAGTAGCGATTGGCAACATCTGCAGTTTAATGTTTTTTTAGTCCACCAGAAAACAATAGTTTTCGGGAGGGCTTATGTTTTGCTGGCATTTATTTCTTCTTTTTTTCCCTTGCGTAATCTCAGAGCTCCGTCTGTCGATCGCTACAAAATTTTGCATGATACTCGAAGGTGTGTTCTACTTTATAATCCTGGTCCAAAATTTCGAGGGGGCCTCCCCCCAAAAAATTTAGGGGCCAAAAACATGCAAAATTTGGCCTGATTTTGGTCGACTTCACTGTTTGGTGGCGAATATCTCTGGAACGGATAAAGATCAGATAAGTACATTTTGTACCACGATTCCTCCCGCATTGGGTAAAAAAAGTTTGGTGAGCTAATCACAAAAATTAAGGGGTGAGATCATACCCACCCAAGTCGACTTTTTTGGAAGACCATATTTCGACCCATAAGAGGTGCTGCACCCCCAAATTTGTACATGTGCTACAGAATGACCAAGTCTTATTAGCGCACCCCACTGGGGATGGGGGTCCTCCTTACAATTTTTTTCAAGGTGGGTCAAAAATTGGCTTAAAATATAGCATACTAGCCACAAAAACTTTAGAGCCAGGTGAGTAGCTTCATGAAACTTTGCCACGTGACGTGCTGCTAGATGGGGGTGATAACGTGGGTACAACTTTTGAGAGGTACTGCCCCCTTAAAATTTGGGAGGGCAAAAAACGTTCAAAAATCGGTGCAATTTACGACTACTTTCGAGTTTGACCGCAAATATCTCTGAAATGAATAAAGGTATCGACAAGAGGTAAAAAGCGTTATCAAGCACAATTAATCCCGCGTTGAATAAAAAAATTAGTAAACTTTGGTCCAGTAACACCAGAGATTATGTGGCTAATGTTTACCCACCCTAAGTCAACAACTGGTGCGCATTTTGCATATGCTGACGCATTTGAGTGCAGGCCACGTTACTTTGCTTCCGGGGGAATTTCACCACCCTAAATTTGTCCCCCAATCGGACTTAGGGCACCAGGCGGACTCACGTTAGGCTTTGCCCCAAATTTCTAGTTATGCATGACATGTACGTTTTTATAAAAGTGAAAAAAACATGTTTTTTATTTGCAAATCAATGTTTTTAACATCTATGACTTAGACCAAACTTTAGCTCAGTAAAATGGCTCAGAGAAAGTCTCAGTCAAAAGGTGAAGTCAAAACAGAAATAACCTGAAGACTTGAGGTTCGCTCCGTTAGTTTCTTGAGCAGTTCTGGTTTTTGGCTGATCTTCTGAAGTAGGTCAGAGTAAAGTGGGTTATCCTGCAGTGCTTGTGTCAAGCCAATGTCATGCTGCGATACGAAACTGCCATAAAATGCACAACACCGTGCATAGACAAACACCAATACCACTTATTATTGCAGTTAGCAAAAAAAGTTCGGAAAAAATTCAACTTAAAATTCTAGGCATGTAAATGGTAGATGCTATGTAACATGTAAAAGTGATGCAGCAAGTCGAAAATTTTAACATTACTTTCTGTTTTGCCACGGCATGATTATGACTGTTTTTCTACTGATCTTTAGGTCACTGTCTGAAAACAATTTCATCAAAACCTCTTCGCAACGTTTCTGAGTTACCATACCTTTCAGACAAGGCAGCTGACAAACACTCTTAGGAGGCTGCATTCACACAGACACGAGTACGAATCCGGGTTTCGGTTTACAGCTTGTAGAAGCTTCACTCGTACAAGTGGAGTGTTCACGGTCACTTGTACAAGCAGATAACTAAACGCGTGTCGGCCATATTGAATAAAATCAAATTGCAAAAAACGTTTTGCAAATAAACAACATTATATGACATCGCAAATAATTTTACTAACTGCACACCTCTAACGATAAATAATTTTACAATGACATCAGTTCTGATGCCAAATATGTGCCACAGCTTTTGTACATTATATTACTGTTATTTACGTATAGTTTACTTCGCACGGGTTGGATAAAAAACGTGACCTGCACAGAAACTACTCATACGAGTGAAATTTACTGGTAACCCGTATTCGTGTGTATGTGAACAGCCGCCATTGAAATACACGCAAACTCATGCTTGCTGGAACTCGTATACGGAAACCCGTACAGTGCCATTCTCGTACTCGTGTTTATGTGAATGCAGCCTTACGGACAGAGATACAAACAGTAAATACACAAATAAGGTCACATGATGAGAGCTTTAAACACCTGGCTCAAAAAGGCTAGAAACATACAGGAAAATGCAATAGACACCTGAAGACTATTACCGCTAACTTTATAAAAAAATGTAAATACCAAAAACTAAGAAACAGTCACTTATTCAATCTACAGTTACATGACACAGCTTGACTATTTGCATCAAAATGCATTAAAAGCTATGCCAAAAAAGTAATGTAAAATGCTTTTGCTACATGAATTTTCTGTTCAACCAGCTAAAATTGTATACTGGTAATATACTGTAAGGAATATTGCTTCTCACCTAAAACGATCATTTCGATAAAAGATTGCTGAGCCTTCTGCGACTTCACCATACTTCATGCGTACGTGACCACTCAGCCCAACTTCTTCCAGTCTTGGACAAAGATCACGTTCAAACACCTTCTTGTCAACCTCCTGTAAGCAGATAATATCCGCGTTATAACCTGCAAAAAAATGCACCAACAGCATTCATCACTGTCTTACTTGGACCAAAGCTCGATTATCTACTGGTAGTTAGGCTACCCGGAATGGTAGTTCTCGGTGGTCGTGCTTTACTGCTCATTTTATTTTTTCCCACCACAAGATCTCCAAGCACTTTTGGCCAATCACCGTGAAACTTTACCACATGGTTGAAAGCTCGATGCACTTCATAATCTAAATACCAAAATTCTGAGGCATACCCTGAAAAAAAATCTAGCCAAAAAAGTCACAAACTTAAAAAACTGCAAAACACTGTGATTCACGCAAGTATGTTAGTAGACAGTGTAGGAACCTGAGAGTTCTTTAAGCAGCAGCTGTTTACGGTAGTCCATGCTGAGAATGTCTGCGGGACAATGAAGAAACAGAAAGTCTCTTGAGTAGTCGGAGTCGGCGTAAATGTCAGCCAAAATGTTGTATGTTACAACCCTAAAACTTAACATAAACAACACAAACACCTATCAGCCATTCCTGCCATGACTTAGCAACAAGAATGAAAGCAGTTTCATAAGAGGCAAAATTCCCAATCAGTGCTGCCACATGGTGAATCATAAGTAGGCAAGTGCAAATTTTGGCAGGGGGTTCACTCCCAAAATCTTCCCTTCCTCTGAGAGTTAGGGACCCCATCTAACATTCTTGTGTCACTGGACCCTACAAGTGTGCTTGCCAAATGGCATGTAAATCCATGAAATGATGAAGCAGCATGCATGAGTGTAAATAGAGACAATGATGAAAGTAAAAAAAAATCATTACAAACCAATCTGGTGATGTCAGCCGTTCAGTGAGTCTGTGTCGCTTCTCAAATGGACATAGGACTGCCGGACCATCAATAACAAGCGTCGATGACATCGCAGTTACCATTTCTCCAGTCACTTCCGCCCTGATGGGAGTGCATTCCAACTTCAGCTGGCACCCGACATCATCCGCAGTTGGAATGTACGATCGACCAACACCAATCTTAGTTTCTATCTGCTTGTTGTTCTTTCTGCATTTCTTTGTCACGTTTGTTTCCTGTTCTTCGGCATCTTCGGACAAAAGATTACCAGACTCTTCTGACGACGTCACAGTCGCTCCGTTACTCACCCGATACCACGTAAATTCGCAGTCGGCGATGTCCCCAAACTCCAGATTAATGTTAGCGTAGACCGAAAAACCAACCATCATTGGCTGCGGAAGTGACATCTTTCTGATCGTTGGAACGTTGACACAGACGCGGAAAAGTCGATCCTCGATCTGCAGACATCTGCCTTGGGTCCACGCACTCGCATTCGGTTCAAACGAACTAATGACGCTGCCGTCTTCGTTAAGGGAAACACAAACTTCAGTCGGCGCGACGTCGGCGTCAGGCAATTTGTTCTTCTTCTGCAGTCGTCTCACTCGTCTGGCCACGATGCTGTTAATTTTCGTCGCAATGTGGCCGATCGTTTTGTCCAGACCCTCGGTTTTCAACCGGTCGAAGTTGTACACGCGCTGTTGCGAGAAAGGCGTCTGGATGTCAGGGTGGTACCTAAAGCGTATTTGCATGCGTTCTTCATTCTCAACACTTCTAACAAAAACTCTGGACAACTCGCACATTGTACGATTACCAATGCGTAACAGACGTGCTTTAAATTGAGTAAATAACGGTTTATTCAGCACATTTAACAACATTACTCCAATGACATTACAGCGGAATTCCCATTACAGCAAGGAACACACCCACTGCATAGAATAATAAATACAAACAAAGGCTGTGCAAGTTGGGTGTTCGTATTTATTGGCTATGTCAGTACTCGAATAATGACGAGTAGTAATGACTGAGTAGTAAGCTGAAAAAAATTAAAAACCACATAAATTTATTTAATAGAGTTTCTCAAAGGTTTTGTGGTTGTAAAATTTATTTTACAACACATCATATTTTATTTAATATTTTAATCGTAAGTTTTTATTTTTTTAAATTTTGCCATAATTTACATAAAACATTATAAGATTACGTAACAAACCGGGTGTATAAAATGTTTTTACCAAACCAAAAATAACAATATTTTTTAACTTTTTAGAAATTTCCCGAAATTTTTTTTCACAATTATTTGTTACCACTTCCAAAATGGGAAATTCTCGGCGGCCCTGCTTAACATTTTTTGGTTTTAAAACTGTTAGCTAAAAGCGGCTCATCTAACAAATTTACTTTGATGTGTTAACAGAGTTTCTACTCAGAGATCTACTAAGAAGTTAATCGACGCGTTTCGGTCATATTAGATACAAGAAGAAGATAACAAATTTGACACATTGGCATATTAGCTAAGTGACGCTCAAATTACTTTTATACACAGTACTGCGCATTTGGAAGTATCGGGTAACCGAATTTGCCCGATATTTAAATATCCTAATTGGTTCAGCACTTGTTTTTTATTCCCGTTTTCTTCTTTTTTGATATTCTTTGTAGCATGCCACGCCTACTCTGTTTTATATTGTCAGTGAAATAATTTAGAAATAAATATAATAACTATCTTTATCATATTACAGTGCACCTGATCTAGCGAAGCATAAGTAGTAACTGAAATTTGCGTAGTAATTGTGACGTTTTTGATTATTTAACTAATCAAAGCAATCGCGATGAGTACGGTGGAAGCACTGACTGAACGCGTGAAACAGCTGGAACAAGAACTGAGCGAATGTCGTCTGCGTCTGTCCCAAGCCGATGACGCGCAGACGAAGTCTAAAAGCGCACGGCCAAAGATCAACGTTTTGAGCGCCGAAGTTGTTGATACTAACCCGTACAGGTTGTGAATAATTATTGTTATATGCACGGCACTGGCCACGGTACCGTTAAGACGGTACTCCAGCTATCAGCACTCCGGTGCCGTCATGACTTAGCCAGTATGTACAACCACCGAATAGTGGTCACAAATACCAACCAAGGCCGTCCGTGTTCGATGCCGCCGTGTCCGTGCGGAGGGCGAGCGGCCAAAGGCCAAAGGCTGCTCGCCATCGGCACGGACACTTTGGCACCGGACCAACTGCTCGATCTCGGCCGTAGTCTCGCGGGTCGGCAGTCCGGCCAAGAAGCTCTTCAAATTAGAAACTATCATTGGATAGCCGTTTGGCAAGTTTTGTCTACTGCCAGGACCAACCTCAATATTTAAGCCTTACTGCACAGTAATGTATGGTGTCCACTAACACTAACCCTAACACTAATCCTAACCCTAAACCCTATCCCTAACCCTAATCGTAATCATTAAACCCTACAAAATAATATAGACACAAATTGTAGTCTCTGTCGGCTCGTTCTACCGCCATAGCTGATAACCACTCGCAATGTGGCGCCACGTGTTGCACGCAAGCTGTTACAGTTAAAAGTCATGCATTCTACAAAAAAACAACTTTGGCTTCAGCTTTACTCTGATATAATACTGAATAAGCCTGATTTAAATACGTTATAGTGTCATGGAATGGTTAATAGACCTTCTATATATGTTATATCTGCCGCTAAAGTTATTGATATTCAAATCGGTATAGGCTACTTACTTGACGGCACTGGAATGCTGATGGCTGGAGTACTGTCTTGGTGGTACTATACTGGATGGCCTGCAGCCAATCAGATTAGCGAGCAGCCACTGCAGCGGCGCGTACAGCGACGCGACAGTGCTAGCAGTCAGTCGTCAACAGTCGAGTCTGAGTCGTCAGTAGCTGAGTTGTTGAATCAACATGTAGTGAAGCGGTTAACGTTCGTAACTGTGGTGACCGTGTTGTCACCGTAGTCGGGGCCCCGATGTGTTGTGTCAGGCTATGTCTTGTGTTTAATTAAAAGAATGAAAATGACA
>Ga0209367_1004051_pt1 | contig 20110 bp, 14 predicted proteins | sample WorMetLIZISLAND2_FD_187412 | JGI IMG/M metagenome (GOLD analysis project Ga0209367, IMG submission 187412) | Marine gutless worms symbiont microbial communities from Max Planck institute for Marine Microbiology, Germany - Olavius geniculatus... ...
GTAATATACACTGTGTCCCAAAAAAGGAAGTCACTGTTATTTTTTGGCTGACAAGGGACGGTAGTGTAGTGACAGTATTAGGGTGAGGTGGGCAAAACAATAGTCACTTGCGTCAAGTTTCTTCATGATGTTGTATGCCAGAAATTATGTAAAGAAAATTGACCAATTTTTTACGGACCTATTCGAAAAGTGGCTTCTTTGGGACACTGTGTATAATATCAACAAATAGATTCATTTGGTTGAATGTACTTTTACAGCTAAATTCATCAATTACGATCAAAAATTCGTTTTCACTCTTCTAATGAAGACTTACGGTGGAAGTCAAAAAATGTGAATGTATGAACAATTTTTGGTGGTAATTGATGAATTTAATTGTGAAAACAGTGTATAGTATGACATGGCTGAATTTTGCAGAGGAGGTTGGCAGCGAGGGACCTTATTGCGTGTCATTTTGCCGACGGAGCTCGTGACCCTGTGAATGTAGAGGGGACGGTTCGACAGGCTGTCATGGACAACGCTTCGTCGGCTGACATTAGCTTGTTTGATGCGGCACAGAAACAGGTAACGTTTTCCACTCTTGACTTAGAGTCAAGAGTGGAAAAATTTGCAAACGTTTTCTAATGTGTGAATGTTTTACTGTGTTGTTTTGTGACAACTCGTATACATCAATTTGTGCTCGGAATAATTTCAGGGAGAATGGTAATTCATATGCAGTACGGACTCATTAAATTACAATCTTTATTTTCTTTATTTATTTCTGTATTTACATCGCCTGCCGTATGAGACCGCACAGTGTTGCTTGCCATCTGGCAAGCCAAATGCATTTAACTGGCCTGAAGCAATGGAAGACGGAGTTTATATCCTAAGATGGTTTACCTGTTTGCTGGCGGTCACCTATGCAGTTAGTAAGAAACCAGTTGATAACCACTCAACTGGGAGACATCTAGCAGCGAACGGACCTTGTTTCAGTCGTTATAATTGATATCAGATAGTCGTCGTCGCATACTTGTTGACACTGTGCGTAGATATATCTGCTGATGAAGCATGACAGTTTTGCACGGTTCCTGAAGTCTGACGTATACAAGCAAGCTCTGATAGGAGAGATGGAAGGTCGACCGTTGCCTTACACCAGTTTATCGGCGTCACATTCTAAGATAAAGACAGCAGCTAGAAAGGTGAGTTATTATGTGCTTTTGGCAATTATGATTTTTTTGGTCTGCATAGTTGCTATTATGAAAATGCTTAAAGCTTTTGCTTATCTAGCAGTGTTATAGCCAGAAATGTGAATTGACGTTCTCCCTTTTTATTTTCTTCCATTCTCTTTCTTTCTTACCCTCTTTTCCCCTGTTTTCCCTTTCTTTACTTTTTCTTTCTCTCCCCTTTTCTGCTGTATCCTCCCTTTCTTTTCTTTCCCCACCCCTCTCCATCTCTTATCCCCTTTTCATTCCTTCCCTCCCGTTAGAAGTAGGACCCCTAAAATTCAGCTATGGAGTCGGAGGGAGTCCAGTGGGGTCTGGAGCAGAGCTCCGGTCGAAATCAAATCTGGTGCATTTTAGTCTTAAAGTATGAGATCTGCTAGCAACAGTTTTAATTATTTTGCTGAGAATCAAAGACTTTAAGTGAGTGCCTACGTACTGCCTGGAAATTGGGGGCCTGATCCCTCTTATCTCTGCCACTTTTATTTAATCATTGTGAATCAGGTTTGGTTTAGAGTTATCCTACGTTGCCTTGTCTTTGAAAGTAAGTGTTTGAGAATTGTTGTAACGAAAGTAAGATCTAAATCGATGGTGCACAGTTTATGCAATGTTTAAGTTTAGGCTTTTAAGTGATAGCAGTGGTGTCTTTGTTCGCCTGAAACTTTGGGCTTTTCGAAAATTGTTGGGAATCTGTTTTTCGGAATATTTCCATCCTAAGATGCAAAATTTGGGGCTAGGACTCCTCATTTTGGAAGAAAAATAGTCAAAATTGAAATTTTGAGCACCTGCAATTGCCTCTGTCAGAAATTTGCATCTATGTGTCAGAATTCTGTCAGAAAATTGTAGCTTTTTGACCAGATTACTTTTTAGCCCGTGACGCCACTGAGTGAAAGCATTGGTGATGCATTTGTAGAAGATGAAGAAAAGTTGCTCTACTGCTGCAACTAGTGATGAAAAACGCCGAAAGTCTTTGCTGCCATGGGCCCGCAGTAAGTAACATTGATCAGGCTTCTGTCATTTAGTTTGTTATTTGTTTTGGTTAGATATTGGGATGTGATGAAGTTCAAATTTGCATTCAGCAACATGAACATAATATTGACCAGTTTTCAGCTATTCGATCTCTCTCTTTCTCACTCCTTCAGGCTGGTTTAGATCCCTTGGGTAAGGGGTCAGCCACACGGGTTCTCCATCTCCACTCCACTCTATTCCCCACGTCCATCAGGTCGACCCGCAAGTCCTCCATGTTGTACTTCACGACGTCGATCCACCTTTTTCTCCGTTTTCCCCTACTCCGTTGTCCACGTACGTCTGCCTTTAAGATTCTCCTGACACAATCCTCCTGTTCTCGGCATTGTACATGCCCAAACCATCTCAACCTGGCCTCCCGTACTTTGTCCGTGATGCACGCTACTCCGAGGATGTGACGGATATCGTCGTTCCTTTTCTTGTCTCTCAACGTGAGGCCGAGAATCCATCTTAGCATTCTCATTTCGGTTCTCTACAAACGTTCTTCTTTACGCCTTTTCATTGTCCATGTTTCTGAACCATAGATCAGTACTGGCTTTGCCGTTGTTCTGTTCAGCTATTCGATATTCGTCGAATAATTGGAAACATTTCTGGCTTTCAGCTTGATCGAACTTTGTTAAGCTTAGATAGAAGATACTAACTGAAGATAACAGTAAGCACCCTGGGTCTTTCATTTTCTTAATCGGACATGACTGGTTGATCCTTGCCTTAGATACTGACTTTACCAACTGAACACTGAACTGCTACTTTGGATGTTTCGCTTTATTCAGATACTGGTATAGTCAAGTTTTCTCATGGCTGAATTAGTATTCGCATTGACATTCGACGAATAGTAAAATTAACATTCGCATTCGACGAATGCAAATATTTTTCTGCTTTGTCACATCCCTAGTAGTTAGATATGCTAATTAAAGACTGATTTATGACGAGTGAATTTCTACTACAATTTTGGTGCACTCTTGTGTTGCTCACTTGTGTTATTTTTGTTCAACCCACCAAACGAGATATATCTAGTCTCGTCAGCCTGCAAAACGTACATTATAGAAGACTTAACAACGTGTGTTATAATTATTCACTTGAACCTGTATCGGTCTTACAAGAATTTGTACGTAGTTTGGCATTTGTATATCTGTCACTCACTTAAAATGGTGTAGCAGTTAGGACGTTAGATCAGTTGGTTGCTTCTTGGATGGGTGACTGTCTGTGGACAGGTAAACCATCTCGGTATATACCAACACCAAGGTCAACTCAGCCTTCGATCCTTTCGGGGTAGGTAAATCGAGTATAGTCACTCTGGCTGGGGTTAAAGCAGGGCGTGTTCACCTGTATTGGGTGGCAGGTAACACTGTGTCATCCCATATGCCAGGTGACGTTCCGTTGCTTTGTAACTATACTATTTGATCATTCGATGCTGTTTTGACAGGTAAAAATGAGAAAAAGTCTTCTGGGGGTAGAATCTCGGTGAGCGAAGACTGCTTGCAGAAGGCTCAGAATGGAGCGATCAGTTCACCCAGCGAGTGCAGCTCGTTGTCTGAGGTACTATACTGTACTGGACAATTTACTAGGCCAACTCAGCCTGACCGTCCCTCCGTGGGTAGGAGCAAAAACTGGGATGTAAACAGGCACACCACATGATGCAGTAGCTGTATCCATGGTCACCTTGCAGTATACACTGGTGTCTGGCGGAGGGCTGTGGAAACAGAGGTCAGCTTTATCCTGTGGGCTTTATGGCTTGGAAATGACTTTGGTGGAAAATTGTATACATTTTATCATATTGCAGTTTTTATTGCTTTGTTGTTCTTATATTATGGTCAGGCCTATCCTGCATATAATACCCATCAAGGTGGGTTTTTTTTGCAACAACTGGTATAACCTAAAAAATGCCCAAAGCTACAGGGGTGGTTTTTTTTAAAAATGATGTTTTTTTTCAACCTTTGTCTTAGGGTTGTCTAAAATCTTCAGTGAATTGGGCCCCTAGGTTGTTTGTATCTGTAGCGTGTTTCTGCTAGTAGTAGGTTCCAACATCATTGTTACAGAATGTTGACATCGACTCGGCGACTGATCAGAGGTGTTGTGTCGTTCTGCCCGATGGCTCAGACGTCTGGCTGCAAGTGTCTGCTGGCCATATGGTAGGCACACTGCTGGACAAACTCAGCAACAGGCTACAGCACCCATTGGAATGTATTGACATTGTCCTCGCTGACACGAACAAGGTATTTCACATGGTAGTGTAGCAACAGTATTACAGTGAGGTGGGCAGTATGCTGGAGAAAATCAGCGGTAGGCTAGAGCATAGACTGGAATTTTGTTGACATCATTCTTGACGTCACAAACAAGGTCTATTAGTTATACATAAAATTGATCAAACTTCAATTTTTATTTTAATATTTAGTAAGAAAACTGAACAGTGCTGGAAACTTAGGATCAGAAATCAGCATGGACTGGAATTTAAGTTGAAGTTGTTTTTGCAGACACAGGCTGCAATGTTTAATGATGGTTCTAATTGTTGCAAATGGCCAAACTACCACTTCTGCATTTCACATTTTCACAAGGTAGTGTAAGCGACAATATTACGATAAAGTGGGTAGGCTGTGGAAACTCAGCAGTTCAGAACAACGTGAACTTTTTGGCGTTGTTCTTGCCGACACAAACAAGGTCTGTGGTAACAGCAGGTCATGGGTTTGAAAAAATTACGCAGGGCAGGAAGTTTCTATTTTGAATTGATGAAACTGAATTCCATTTGTATACTCAATGTCACCTTTTAAATTCAAATTATTCATGTAACTTCAGTGTTTAGTCACTGTGTATAGCATTGCTGCTACTATAAACTGTTTCACTAGTAAGTCGTCTATTTTTCTAATTTCGACTGATCGACTAATTCATCAGTCGACCAAACAATTATAGTCGATGGCAGTGATTATACAGGGTGCGGCAAAAAAAGTAGCCCCTAAAGTTTTTCGCCGTTTTTTCAGCAACCATTTGGAATTTTAATTTGAAATTTTACAGGTTTATTTAGGGAAACGTTTTTCATTTAACTGCCAAGTGAAATATGATTCTGTTGAAAAACGACAAAATTATAGGCTTCTGAACATAACTGCCTACCGATTTTTTTGCATTAAAAATGTTTAAGCTAAAAATGCTATTTAATTTTCAAAAACTGATTACCGCATTACTGCCGATGACGTCACAGTGACGCTTTGACAAACAGTAATTTATTTTGTTTATAAATTATCACTAAATTATCGTTCTTTTAAAGCAATCACCGGCTGCCCACCAGATTCATCTTCCAGCAGGACGGCACGCCAGCACGCAGCGCACAGAACTGGCTATGGGCCAACTGCCAGATTTCATCCTAAAAACCAATGGCCACAAAATTCACTGAATACAAACCTAGTGGACTATCACGTGTGATGTGCATTGTTGGAGGCTTACCGCAAGCTTAAAACAAAGCCGAAAACAATCGTTGAACTCAAGGAATCGCTTTGTGTTATCTGGGGCAACCTATCGTAAGGAATGATCGACAAGACGGTGAAAGACTTCTCAAGTTAAGCGACTGAAGGCTTGTGTTGGAGCTTGGAGCTGTCGGTGGACACTTCGAACATTCACAGTGACAATGGAAATCTGGCATCTGATCATTAGTTAACTGTGTTTGACTTGTTTCAGCGATGTTATTGAACTGGTGTTGTAGCTGAAAAATCAGTAGGCGGTAATGTTAAAAAGTCTATAACTTCGTCATTTTTCAATGGAATCAATTTTTATTTGGCATTTAGCTGTAGAACAATTTCTGAAATAAATCTGTAAAATTTCAGATTAAAATGCTAAAGGATTGCTGAGAAAACAGCGAAAAACTTTAGGGGGCTACTTTTTTTGCTGCACCCTGTAGGTTGATAATCGAAGGGTTTCATTTCGCCTAAATCCTAAACCCTGTTCTATTCTCAACTTCAATTTTAATTGTAGGCCACCACATAGCCACTACTCTATTGCATGACGAACAGAATTAGATTGTCGGACCCTCGGGTTATCGATACATTGCCAGTAGTCGTGTGTGTGTGTTTTGATAGTGTATAAGCCCGAGTGATGATATGGCTCGGCTTACATCAAAGAGCGTACATCTGGAGAAGTGTACGGTATTTCGACTGGACATTCCTGGGCGTCGTGTGATGGCTGTTCGAGCCAGGGTTAATCACAGGCTACGAGATGTCATCGGTCCGATACTGTCAAGAGTTGGCCTCAGTTTCAACGATGTTGTCATTCACGTGGTATGTTCATTGTTCTTTTTTTAAAATTTTCGATTTTCTGCTTCTTGAAACCGTACAGCAGACCGAGACCAATGTTGTGGGAAGGACGACACTTATCTGGAAGGAATTGATGCCAAATTTTAGCGAGATTTGTTGAGGGGTTTTGGAGGGAGGGCATTTTAGATATCGAAAGTGGACATCAGTCGCAAACGATCCATATGGTATCTATCCATTCACTAGTCACTCGATAAACACATTGTGCTGTGTAGACTAATACCATTGTGTTTATGCTGCATAATGATGATTTGAGGGGAATTTCAACCCCCAAATTTTCCACCAGGCATTGGGTAGGTTTATGTTGGGCACTAGTAGCTGCCTACAGGTAGAAAGGTTGATTGGTCTGGTCAAAAGGTCGGCAGCCGCCTGGTGCTCATGCTGCTCTGGCCAAATGAACCGGGTGAACTCTCGCAGTGGCAGTTCACTGTTACGATGACAGCACCATAAACATTGTCGCAGCTATTACTGTCTTGTATATGGCTGGATTGTTTGTTATGTGCGTTAGGCTGGGACTGGAGTCATTCTGTCAGAAGTCACTTTGGTTGCAGCGCTGGAATGCAAACATGTCATAGTTCAGAGCTTTGATGAAGTTAAAGGTGATTTGAGTCTCACTTAACTAGGGATGTAATCCAATATTCGATTATTCGGTATTTGTTCAATTTGTTCAAATTCCGAATTAGATTTTGGGTTGTTTGATATTCGGATTTATTTGTTAATTTATGCGGCGATATATGTTGAATGTACAGTAAACCATAGTTGCTGCAAACAATGGCTCCATGTTGTTTATTTTGCTTATTAGTAGTACGTAACACCAACTTTAATTACAAACATACATCATTTGGCCATCTGATAGAACAATGCATGGTCGATCGTCGAAGGTTCTACGTTGTGCCGGTTATTATAATTGTTAACTAGCGGACTTCTAGTGGTACCCTGAAGAATCAAATTTTGAACAAAATTCGAATAATGTAATTCAAATTCCGAATAATGAAAAAATTTGAATAACACATCCCTACACTTAACACAGTACTTTATTAGAAATATTTGACAAATGTGTGTAAAAAGCTGCAAAAAGTAAGCACTGGTAATTAGCTGTTACCGGTGCTTATGTTTCAGTTTTTACGTACATTTGTCATAATTATATTATTGATAAAGTACTCTGCTAAGTGAAATTAAAAAGACGTTGTTCTAACTACAAACGATTGCTTATGCAGATTACTCGAGTACATACGTTTAAGACAATCTTGGGCCATCAGAACGCCGAGTGTAAGAGGTTCATGTAGGTAGTGATTGGATTTCTTCATATACGTCAACTGATTGAACAGAATTCAACGATATCATTGAATGATATTAGCTGATCAGTATAATTGAAGCTCTAGAGTTGTTTGAGGGTGCGCTATATAATATTCTGTTAGTTAAATTATCTGTGCACACTTAGATAACTGCTAGCCATCTGCCATAATGTCTTTGTGAGAAATGTTTGCTTGTCTTATCTGAAAGACCAGTGATACTCTCTACTTATGATAACTACTCATGATATTATCTTATGCTGTGTTTTTGATAGACTGATAAATTGTGATGAAGTTCGTTGTGAGAAGAATGCGTGTTTGGTATTTTCATAAAATTGTGATCATGAAATTCAAATTTATTTTGTTTTGTGCAGGAAAGAAGAGAAAAGGTCGGTACAAGTTATTGACTATACTTTCTACAGTGTGAATTTGCATTTTTGTACTTTTTTGGCTGCAAGTATTAAGCTAAGCTTGCTTTATACATTTCTTTTAAATGGCCAACTTCCCCCGTTATGGTTAGACTGGTCGGTTGCGGCATGGCCTGAGTTTTAAACCTTTCTTCTAGCGACATGATGTGACTGTTAATGCACATGCTTTCTGATTATTTTCTCAAACATCTCGTAGGATTTGTGACATTTCGGTATGGCCGGTGTAGCAACTATAAGCCTCGTTTATGCATTTGACATCCATTTTAGTCCAGAGTTGCACAGAAGTCCAATTTTTAAGTGTAACCAGGCCCGTTGAGAGCCACAGTGAGGCCCAGCGAAACATTCTCACGGGGCCGCTGTGGGGAGAAAATTTTTGAATTTCTTTATGCAAAATGATGCACTGTGTTGTGTTTTATATTTTTGAGGAATGGCATGGCCCCCACCCATTGCAGGGCTTGGGGTAACTTACCCTCCTCCCCAACCCCTCCCCACTCTCTCGGCAGGCCTGAGTGTAACCCAATGGATTTTGTTCAGTTTTTGGTTAAGCTGTTTTTTTGTAAAATGGCACAAACTGATGTGTTTTGGGATTTTTACAGCTTTTCAGTTGGTTGATTCATCATATGAGTTTCTTTTGCTCCCCACAGCATACAATAGGCCATTTTCTGCAAATTCTTAGGTCTAAATGTTTCAAAAACTTATCTGTAATAATATGTTTCTATTGTTTCATTATTAGTGGAACAAGAAACTGAAATTAGATTGTTTTGGGTGGTTTTTTGGGGTGAGTGTTCAGCAGGTTTTTAGGCGGGTTCACCCCATAAAAACCCAAGTCATAAAAACCCAAGTCTCAGCCTTGTTTCAGACACGGAACTATTATTGTGTACGTATATTACAATGTTAGCCTTTTGTGAATGAGTAAACCTGTTCATTTGGCACTTTCTTACTGAGATATGTGTGAATAAATAGATATGTGTAGTTTTGCAGTATATTTTCACCGCAGATGGTCTCCTTTCATCCGGGAAGCTTACGGCATCAAAGCAGAAGTCATCCGGGTTGTCATTAACAAGCACAACCAGCATGGCCGAGCTAATCAGGACTCTCTTTGGAGGTGTTTTTGACAGTCGTGTCAACTTCGACAATATTGTCTTTGACGACCTGGGCATTTGGATGCCAGAACGGGTAAATATGATCACTTGAAGGCTAATCGATTTAGCAAAACTGAAACTGGCTTCGGGTGTCGCTGTGTAAATGGATTGCAGAAAACAGCCGAAACGGGCAAACCCCGAAAACAAACTGGTTTCAGTTTTTGCTAAGTCGATTACAAGTTTTTTCATCGCTTACTGTGTTGCTGTTTTTATGAAGGGAGATTATACACTTATTTATTCAGTACACCCATCTGTTAACACGATTGCTTTCTTATTTGCATCGCGGCTTACAAACCTATTTACTGTTTGAAACTATGATCTGGGGCTACATTTTTTAAACTTCTTAAGAAGATCTTTGAAAGACTTTTTCCTAGGAAAGGATGTGCATTTGTGAAACTTCTTTGGAATTCCTATATTATCTGACACAAGAAATCTTTTGAAAATGTCTTGGGAAAGTTTTAAGAATGTGACTGCAATTATGTCTGGATGGTCAGTTTTGTGCTAGAAATTTTTTGTGGCTGCCTGACTTATGTCAGTTCTTTACAACCACATATTATTCGGACTTCACTTCATATAACTTGTGAGTTACCGATGGGTATAATCAACTAGTGTAAGGTTTATGATGTTAACATGATGTCTGACTGACTATTAGCTTACTGAAATTTGCAGTCTGTGAGGGGCTACTTTTCGTGTTTTAGAATTTGCTGACAAATGCTGAAGTGTGTCGTAGTGGTTGGTTGACTGAAGAGATGTTTAGTCGTTGAGACCAAAATGACTTTGACTTTGGCCTCGGTCTTGGCATTGAAACCGTGGCCATGGCTGCAGCCTTGGCCTTCAGCATTTGGCCTCAGTTTGACCTCTGTCGTAGTGCTTTGGTTTTGCTAGCACCAAAATCTACGAGCTTACGTTGTCACTGTATGTCAGTTCTTTACAACCACACATTATTCCGACTTTACTTCATGATGTCTGACTGACATCAGTTTAGTGTCATACATACCATTTACTGCAATGTTGGTCTGAAGTGTTTTTTTATAAATTTTACCAAAATGTTTGTTATTATCATTATTGATGCATATTTTATTGATATTTCACAAGGTAGTGTAGAGACACATTTACGGTGTGGTGGGATATATAATAATTGCATTATTGCAAATTGTCTGCAGAATGTGCTAGTGAAATTTTTTTTAAATTGGTTAATGATTGGTGAAGATATGGACAAAAGTACAGTGCCACGTTTTTTATGGTCCACCCTGTAGGTATATAACCAACTGCCAACACAAAGGTTAACTCAACCTTTCATGCCTGTGGGGTTGGGATTATGGCGGGGCATGTTCACCTGCATCAGGTGCAAGTAACACTGTGTGATTCCATATGGCAGGTGACCCTCCGTAGCTCTAGTATTCAGCATGCACTGTGCAGAGTGAAGGTGTAAAGGGGCGCACAGATGAAGGTCGTCACTCGGGTCTGTTCTCCTTCATTAGACGGAGCTCGCTTGGGGACAAGAAACCTTCCCAGAATGCTCCGCCCGGCAGCCTCGTTCAGCACGTGGTGACATCGTCTCATTCCGATTCCATTCCGGTGGCGCCCCCTGCTGATCGTCGGCAGAATAATGATGGTATCGCATTTCTGTTTTTTTTCTGATTCCATAGATCTGTATTGTTGGTCCATTTTGTTTTTACAGCTCATGTAGAGAAATAACTACTGCATAATCAGCACATTTATTGTGCATAGAGTAGGTTTGTTATTTATCATGGCTACATGGTATTTCTGTTGATATAGCAGTATTTGCAAATTTGTAGTTTTAAATGTTTTGAAAACTGAGGCATAAAATAATAATATTTAATTATTAGTGGAACAAGAAGCTGAAGTCGGATTAAGACTGGAGTGGGGTTTTTTGGCGAGTTTTTAGCTGGGCTTTTTGGGGGCATCTGCCTCGATGTCTGAAGCCTGGTAGAACTGTTGCTGGTTTATGTTTTGGACAGTGACTGAAAATTTCTGACAGAGGTGCTCATAATTTAAATTTTCCCCCAAAATTTTTCAAAGTGGGTGTTTCTGCTTCGACTTTTGCATTTTTGGGCAAATATTTTTTGACAAGACTTTCTGACAGCCCAAAATTTGTGAAGGGGGATTACTTCCTTCACTTTTGCAGTTTCACCCAGCCATGATGTTGGTGGCTTGGCATAGTCTTAACACGTTTCATTCGATCAACGATGTTACTCTGCACCGGGCCCCTTTAGTACTTGGATGGGTGACAAAGCCAAGCCAGCTAGGTCGACTCAGCCTCCTACTCGCCGTAGGATGGTAAAATGAGTGCAGATGGTGGTTACGGCTAGATGGAAGAAACAGTGAGTCCTGCATAACAGTAGGCCCTGTGGCCAGGACTACTGGTATACCGACCCAGTCGGTTAAAGGCGTTGACTGTTAACTGGAGCTGGCCATCCGGCTGACTTGGGTTGTATGCTAGCTTAATTGGGTCTCGCTGGCTCAAAACGCCGAAAAGGGATGAGCTCCCTAGCAAAGAACCTAGCTGTCTATGCGAATTTTTTCTTGTTCTTCATGATGCTACTGACTGTGTTTTAGTGTGTTAGTTTCGTGATTTAGCAATGTTGAAGCTTTGGTGCAAGTGTTGTTGGTTGATGTTTGCTACAGAGCATCGACTGCTGGATCTGCTGAAGCGTGTACAGAATCGACAATACGATGATCAACGCGGCACGTCACTGACTGCGTTCAAACAGATGCCAGAGTTCCTGCTGCGAGAACCAAACGACAACGAAAACGACGTCGAGCGGATGATTAGCGACGAGGAATTCAGCAAGAAATGTGCGCTGGACCACAGTCGAGTAGAGGTCGAAAGGCATCGAGAAAACACAGATGTTGATATCCCTGGTCTACATCTATCCCCGGCTAAGTGCCTTCGGCAAAGAGACACTGATGAAAACATGGAACAAGTGATTGTTGACAAAGAATATGCACTGGATGACAGTCAAGTCGAGGTCCGAAGGCAATTTGACACTGACGTTGATACCAGTCTACATCTGTCTCCTGCTAAGTGCCTTCAGCACAGAAACACAGAGGTTGATAGCGAAGGCTTACTACGTCCATCTGAGAATCGAGTTGAAGCCCGAAGGCACTTAGATGCCGACACTGAAGGCCTGCTTTTGTCTCCGGGTCTTCAGCAAACTGCTGTCGAGTTCAGCGACGAAGAAAGCATGTTGCCATCACACGAGAGTGCCGAACGATACTTTTCATCACGCAGCAATACAGTACCATCGCCGGATTTCAACGACCCAAAACTGACCGAACGCAGCCTACGTGATATCGGCATGGAGTCCCCTCCTCCAAAAACTGAGATCAACAACCGTACATGGACGCTAGTTGGCGATGTGGCCGATAACCCCCTCATGTCTGCCCCGGCAAAGCAACTGGAAGGAGGCGATGATTTCATATTTGCAGTTCCAGCATTGCCTGCGCTGAAGCTATACCGGCGCCAGAGGATGTCAACTCCTTTGTTATCGACCGAAATAGACGAACGTCGTGATACGGAACACGTTCACCATCCACTTTTCGTAGACACTCCTCCAGCACGGAATGGATCAACAGGCTCATCAAGCACTCCAAGTCCTAGCACCCATGACCTTGTCCTTGATGGTGCGGATTGCGTCGTCGTTTCAGAGACTGTTCGAGTGCAAAATGTTGCTCCGATTGTCGATTCCGAAGACAGCGATGACGAAGAAGAACTGGGAATTGTTTGAGGATGTTTTGCATCCAATCATGTGCTCGTAGTTTTCCTAGACACAGGGACGGATTAAGACCAAATTGGACCTGATGCTGCTCAGTAAAGGGCCCTTGTTTTCTTCTCTGCATTCAGAACCAACCAAGAGGTTCAAGGTAAAAATTACACCCCATGACAAAACCCGTCTACGGCAGGTGTGGGGTGTCACTGCTTGTGTAACTAGGGGGCTTGGGCAAGCATTGTAACATTGTAAGGTCCCCAGTGGGGTCCACGGCACACCCCTGGCCAAAAATGGATTTTTTTGCATATTTGAGGTCAAGAAGAAGCCATCTGGGGCCTTTTTTGAGTCATCATACAACAGCTGTGCGCAACCAAGAAAGTACGGACAAAATTTCTCATCAACTCCATGGCCGTGCATCTATATCACAAATGGGCCTAACGCTGCAGCAGCGAACGCACCCACCTTGATCCGACACTGTGTGCAGATTACAAGGATGCGTTCATAACATCTTTATTGGACAGATTCGTACTTTTATGTAACACTGCCTTAGTAGCGATCTAGACAGTTATGGTGGCTACAAATGTGTAGAATTGTGTTTAATGTAGAAAGTTGCGGATGTTTTAGTTACCGTCGTGTTTAATTTTCGTGCGTAAGTTATTATGTGTTTAACGCTTTGGGCGGAGCGTCTTGTTGTGATCTTGTATAGTGTATATTTTTATACTGAACTTTTGCAGGCAGTGATGTTACTTACTGTTAATTTAAGCAGAGTGTGTCACAATTGGCAAAATATTGACTAGTGCTTTAAAATGTTGATTTGGCATCTGGCGAAGCAGTGGCGGATCCAACGGGGGTGGGGGCGACCCCCCACTATTGTCTGGATGCATCTGAAAACATGTGAAAATTTTGGAAGAAAATGCATTATTTTTGCATAAATTTTTCAAAAATTTTCTGGGGAGGGGGCACAGGGCCCTACTTCCTATCCTTTTATCCCCCTATTCCGAATTTCTTGATCCGCCACTGTGGCGAAGCATCTGCTATTTAGCCTGTAGAAATACGCAACATGCATTAATCTTGGCCATAAGCGTTAACGGGAAATGACTTCAAAAACACTGGCTTCACATTTTAAAAAAATTTTGGCAAAAATAATGCTTTTTCGTGCAAAATTTTGCATTATGATGGCATATATTTTGCAGAATTATTTATTGAGTGAAATAGAGGTAAAACGTGTTTATGCAGCTGTGGCCTTGTTTTTTAACAGTATCAGTAGATCTGCCATTGACCAGAATCGTAACATTGTTCAGACTTTATGAATACCCTAATCTTGGACTTGTAAACTGATTAAGTTTTAAAGTTCATTTGATTACAAGTTTTTTATTTGCTAATTTGCTGACGTTCTCAGTGGTGGATCCAGAAATTTGGAATAGGGGGCGGAAGGGTAGGGGATAGGGTCTGGGGAGGGACTGCGCCCCCTCAGAAAATTTTATGCAAAAATAACACACTGGACGTTCTGGCAACTGCTGCTTAACAACAGAGTAGTAGTGACAAATTAGCAACTGCCCTTCTAGGCCTATCTGTTCAACGTCAGCTTATCAGTACGCCTGTTAGTACTGCTTTAGCTGATGGTTCTGAATAATGACTCCCAAATGTTACTTTTGACGTTTTACATTGGAAACTTTCATTATACAAGGTGAAATTTCATTTTATGTGCTTGCTCTAAACCAGTTTGGTTTTAGTTCCTTCTGTTTACTGTGATTTTCATTTTGTTCAATTTTCGTTCATCTTCTAACCTAAATTATGCTTGTTCACGTTCTCGGAAAATGCCAGATTATGTTTATGTTTTGATTAAAGGCGCATACACAGAAATGTTGTAGGCCTAGTTCTGTTGTTTCAGTTCATTTAAGTTCAGTTAGCTGTGTATGCGCCTTAAAATATCTCTGGCAGACAGAATGTCCTGGCAAATTGTTTGACGTTTTAATAAGTTCAGTATCGACTTTTCTAAGTACTAGCAAAGAAAGTTACTTTGCTAGTGAAATGAATGCACGCAAGAATTTAGGAAGGGTTCGTACGCAGTACGTGGTATGCGGTCACAATAACGTGCAGAGGGCGCCACTGATCCAATTGCCAGCGTGAGTCAGTATCTGACACCGGCACACATCGCAGAGACTACGAAATTCATGGCTGGCCTTAGCCTTTAAGTGGCCATCAGTCACAAGATATCGCCATGAAGCTGAGCACTATATTGACGAACTTGACAGAATCAGCAGGGAAAGAAGACCCGGCAACTCAACCCTCGCCCCCGTAGAGCTGCCCGTGGGAGGCACGTACCTAAGGCACAGGGACTCAAATGCCGCAGTCGGGGGAGGAGGCTGACAGATGGACAAACAGACTTTCCGCCCATTATAGTAAGATTATGTGTATACGAACAAAATTTTGTTTAATCGACAACTTTCACTTTCAGGCAGACAATAGTATACTCGTGACTACAGTTAGAAATAACAAGACTTTGATAGCACAAATCCCCATCTTTACATCTTTCTGCTGCCCTCTAGAGAATAATAGCAAAGTATTGCTGTCCACACCATTATGCAAATAGGAGAAAAATATTTTTAATACTATTGGATACAGACTAAAATCCAGACTGCCGCCAAATCTAACACTCCCGCCGCCTCCAAAAAATGACAGAAATGTGGACACAAAAAAAAACAGAATGCACTACCATAGGTACCAAAGGTGCGACTTACATACAGACACAGTACGGTACCGTTAACGATCAAGTTTAAGCATCTAACAACCGCCCAGCCCCCAAATGGGTGTACCGTTAACCATTGCAAACAAGTACTCATATTATATGCAAAGTGTATAAGATCAAATTCATATCTTGTTATCTTTTGGACTACTCGACAGCCTATAATGACTGACAGGCCTAGATCAACATTTGTAATCAAATTTAATTTCACATTTTGCCTTAGTTTGAGAAATATAACAACAAACAGTAGTTGCATTCTGCAATTATTGCAGTCTTTCTGGACTATCAAAATTAATGGGTTAGTTTCAATAGATTGCTGGCAGTTAATTAAGTTTCTTAATTGGTACCAGCTGTAATGTATATTTACCAAAACACCTACACGTGAGATTTAGCCACACAGTAAGCAAAACAAGATTGTATACTGAAACTATGACGAACAACTTCTAACAACTGCTGAATAGTTTATGTTCAACAAAAAAATTGACAAACATTTACACACACTACATAGTATCCAAAGCTGTTCTGTCGACAGAAGTGATGCAAAACTGAATTCAACAAAATGGGCAAATCACAAAATCACTAGGGCCGACCCAGCACTAAGCAAAGTAAAATAAGAAAATTTTTTGGTCGATTAATTAGAAGGAAAGTATAATCCACACTGCCAGATGTCACATTTTAAGGCTAAAATTTACAGCGCTCCCCATGCCAACCAACTGGATTTAGGGGATCATACTTCTAAAGGAAGAAAAAGGAGGGAACAAGAAAAGAAGGAAAAAAGGTAGGAGGGGCTGTGGAAAATGGAAAGAAGGGGATTGGCCTAGGGGACCCCATAGCCTTAATGCGGCCCTGATTATACCGAGGCATGTTGAGCAAAAACAATCAAATGGCAAACCAATGCAACTCCAAGTACAGTCAACAATGTGGCAGTTACAATTTTAAAATCAACCGACTTATACGAACAATCTCACTGACAAAAAAATCAAATCTATCTGATAATATCAAACACTCAAGCTGTGACCTAGCGGCCAGGCCCACGGCATCAGTAGCTTCACAGAGAGTTCAACTGCAAAACATTTTGGCCGCCGATCAGAAAAATGCTGGGTCCAACGAGGGTGCAAGGTGTCCTTGGGTTCCAAAGGAGAGATGCAACTTCGAGCAACTTCAGTAAGCATGGAGATGACTCGTGGCATTTCCACTGCTGCCACGTCAGCAAATCCAGCCAACGTTCGATCAACTGGTCTGGACGGCAGGGATGTGACAAAATTCGTATTCGCATTTGACAACATGCAAATGTTGACCACATTTCAACTACTCGGTACTCGACGAATAAGTGGGAGCATTTCTGGCGAAAGCGAATAGTGCATTTTATACAACTTTATTGAACTTTTGATAGTGGATACTGACTGAAGAGAACCCTAAACATTCTGGATGTTTCCTTTTCTTAATTGAACTTGGTTAGTCTTAGATACTGACTTACTGACTGAACACTGAACAACTACAGTACATTCGACGAATGCAAATATTTTTCCACTTCGTCACATCCCTACTGGATGGCTCAGCGAAACAACGTAAAGAGTTTAATTAGACTGCTCTGCATAAAAAACGTAATATGAATTATAGGCCTAAATACTCAGTGGACATGTGACCAAAACGTTCTGTGGCTGAACTGGCTCTAGCTCCGTCAGTAATATCATCCACTCAGATTGCACTAGTACCACCTTAAGCACACACTACATTGCAGATGCTTGTAAACACGGGAATGACGACAGTGAAAAAAGCAGTGAAAACAACTCATAACTAACGTGTGATTACGCAAACTAAAGTCCTTCCCGAGCTTTACGGCCCATTGGGCGGCGCCGCTGATCTCCGTTTCCTTAGCCCTCAGCCAGACACTAGTTTTTACACTGCGAGACCACAGATACGGGGCCAGTGCATCGCGTGGTGTGCCTGTTTACGTCCCAGCGGTGAAGCCGGTACTCATTGTGCCTACCCACAGAGGGATGGCCAGGCTGAGTTGACCTGGGTGGCTGGTTACATACCGGGATGGTCACCTATCCAAATAATAACCAGGCTTGGTGTTGATTAACTCAAGGACGCTACCAACTGAGCCAGACCACCAGCTAATATGAATAATGTGGTTACAAACTGAAATAATAAACTTATCATGAAATAAATGCCAAAAGTAACTATTTTCACAACAAAGTGAGAGTCTTGTCAACTGAGCAGTGCACACAGCAGCGGATATGCGAAACAAAAAAAGGTGACTTAAGTATTCGAGGGACACATCTTTGAAACTTTCCTAAGACCTTTTCCAAAGATCTTCCCATGTCAGATGATTTAGAAATTCGAATCGAGTTTTCTTTTCTGAATTATCGAAGGCTTTCTTTGCATTTCCAAATAAGTTTTTCTTTTCTTATCTTTGTAAGCTAGTTCAACCAATCAGATGCACTTATACCAATCACGTGACATAAGCATCCCAGTTCCAAAACATCTTTGCAAAAATTTTACGAAAAGCTTCTTATCTTGCTACGACAAATGGTAAACACAGTTTACACATTTCTTCATCATTTAAGTTTAATTACTCATTACCGATCTTACAGCAATGACACATAAATAATATATGACTTCTAAACTAAGTGTCAACAACATGCACTTTCGTACAAATTTTGTTTTATTATACAGCTTTCTTCTGTCAGACAAGATTACCGGTAGTGCTCTCCTACTTATTTTCTTAGTGCTTTTACTGCTTTCCAACATATTTTCCTCAATTTTTTCAAACAAGTTGCAGAAATCTGCATCCTTTTTCAGCAAAGTAAGTCTCCCAAAGACCTCCCTAAGAAGTTTTGAAAATGTGGCCCCAGCACTGAGAAGTGGTGTGCAGAACTTAGGCAAACATAAGTAACGTGTGCTGCTAGGCAACAAGTTTATTTCACAAGCAGTGTACAGAACTCGCAACTCCCATCCCTAATGTCAACTATCAATGTACAGAATTTGCACAGTCTGGCCGAGCTAGGCTAGTGGCCGACTTTAGCAATCAGTTCGTCACATATCGCTGTCAGCTCCTGATTCTCCTTCGACTACAATACCACAGCACACACATGCAGAAATTCATAATTAGCGCTTCACGGACTTTTTTTCTGTTTGAGTTGGACACTCTACGGAGAAAAGAATCAGCCTTCAAAATGGGCACCAGCCTGCTATTCTGATGGTACGCTATTCCGAAAATTAGGGTTCAGGTTAAGGTGAGGGTTAGGGATATGGTTAGGGTTGGGGACAGGGTTAGGGATAGGATTAGGGTCAGTCAATACTGGACTTTGGAAATAGTGGACCTTCAGAATAATGCATCAAAATCTTAAGTATTTGTTATCATCATGCAACTGTACAATTGTAGTTAGATATTAATGACTCAAGGCATGTAGTTGTGACTGATCAAGTGACGATTTCGCGTAACTGCCGCCCGCCACATTACACAGCCCCTTTTCAGCTACAAATTACCACTCTTGCTAATCCTGCCCTTCGAAAACGTCACACCAACTTAAGTTGCTATGTATGACTTTTTGTCTTAAAGCTCAGCTGCCAATGCTGGACAAACAGGCAATACAGTGTCAAGAAAAAAACTGTGCCACTTTAATTTTTTGAATAACTTCGTAAAAAATTGGCTGCTTGCAGAAGTCGCAGTTCGGCCATTCACAACAATGAATTAGTAGTGCATTCAAGTGTTATTCAAAAAACAAAAGTGGCACAGTTTTTTTGAAACACGGCGCTTAAGCAAAAGCCATGACATAGCCTATTAAAAAGCGAGGGGGCACTTAACGAACAAGAACCGTGGCAAAAGGCGATATTGCTACATGGCAAGTCGACCCACCTCTTCACTTGCATTTGCCACAATGACGATTTGGCCACGAGTTGCAAATGCATGCTGTATTAAGAATTCAACCCACCAATCTCCCCTTCCCTTTAGGTCAAGGTACCAGCCTCACTGCCGGAAAGGTAAACAGCAGTGCCAGTATATACACTGTGTCTCAAAAAAAACCGGACCCCTGCTACCTTTTGCAATAACTCCAACAGTCCTGGTTCAATAGCAATAGATTTTGACAAAAATAATCGTTAAAGAATCAGCACTTAATAGCATGTGTTACTTTGCAAGAAATTTTAAGAACAGAGTACCAGCTGAGGTTTTCCTGTGGCACCAACAGTAGAGGCAACTGCACTGCAGTACTCCAACGAACCAACAACGTCAGTTACGAAATCATT
>Ga0209367_1004053_pt1 | contig 20110 bp, 15 predicted proteins | sample WorMetLIZISLAND2_FD_187412 | JGI IMG/M metagenome (GOLD analysis project Ga0209367, IMG submission 187412) | Marine gutless worms symbiont microbial communities from Max Planck institute for Marine Microbiology, Germany - Olavius geniculatus... ...
TCGATCAGCTCACTAAAAGGACTGATGACGGTTATGAATCCAAAAGCTGGGCAACTGCTTATGTCGAATTTCATCTAAACTCAACGTATGTGTTAACGATTGTTGATATTTCATTGTATGCTGAATGAAAATCAACTTAAATTCATGTGTTACTGCCAATTTAGCATGATTTTAGGGTTGGGGCAGTTTTGTGTAAATCAGGCAAAGAATATTTAAATGGTGAGACATGCAAGTTGTACACTTTTCCTGTACACAGTTTTGAAACTTTTGGCATATTACGTGCCTTTCCATCAATAAACATCGCTAAGTTATAAAAGCTCAAATATCCATGTTAAATCCATATGTTACAGTCAAATTTGGCAGAATTTCGGAGATGACGAATATTTGTGCAAATCAGGCAAAGAATATTTAAATACTTTAGTATGCAAATTTGTCATTTATTCTTTACAACATTCTGAAACTTTTGACGTATCGCACGTCTTTCTACCACTAACCATCGCTGAGTTATCAACGCTCAAACAGGTCCGTTTTTTGGCCCACCCTGTACATGTGCTGTCGCGCGTAAAAACCGACGGAAAAACAGACGGACAGACACATCTGCTATAGGCTAGCTGATTCACGGTTTACGCGCTCTTCGAGCACTGTATCAAACCGGTTCAAGTGTATAGATTGCAATGGCATAGCTCGTCAAGCACTTATCGAGCACACATAAAGTACACATCGAGCTCATCTGGTTTTTGATGCGTGCTTGACGAATGCTTGGTGAATGCTTGCAGAAGGAGATCGATGAATGCCCGCAATATTAAACATATTATTATTAAACATAATATTAAACATTAAACGACCTGGCTCGATGATCGCTCGTCGAGCACTCGACTAGCTGGCTTGATCAGCTGGTTATCACGTCGTTTAAACGATGTAATATTGCAAACATTCATAAAGCCAGCTTGAACTTTAAGGAGCACTCTGCGTGCGCTCGTCAAGCTGACTCGTGTAAACGGGGTGTAATAAAGCATCGAAAGCTGTGCTCGATGCCCTGTAAGAATGACAGCTAAAGTTAGTAGATCACCTACTACCGTTGTGTGTGTGTGTAGAGACCAATTCCAGTTCACTCGCTGGGTCCCATGGGAATTCCCGTCATGTGCACACTGCGTTCCATGTCATTCCTGAAGGTGAAGACAATCCAGTCAACTGCGTGACGTCACTCGCTGACGACGTATTCGTTGTGCGTCGAGACAGTCGACAGAAGATTGAAGCATATGACTCCATCAACTTCAGGTTACAGCGCCACATTACCGTTTCTGGTCTGGGCGACCGCTGCTTTGGCCTAGCAGCGTGTCCGTACAGTAACTGTCTCTACGCATCCAGCTATTACGAAAACAGCGTGCATAGAGTAAATCTGTCACGAGGCAATGCTGTGATGGGATGGTCCGTAGCAAGCCATCCGTACGGTCTTTCAGTGAACAGTGAACACAGTCTGATCGTCGTGAGCGGTCCGGAGTTAAAGTTGCAGATATTCACGACTCACGGAAATCTGCTACAGGACATTCGACTGCAACCTGATATTGAAGATCTCTGTTACGCTGTGCAAGCTGTGCAGCTGCCTACCACCAGTCAATTTCTGATCAGTCACTGGGGCTCATTGCATCGCGTCTGGCGGGTGGGAGTGGACGGAGCTGTGCTTCGTAGCTACGGTGCACACGAAGGATCTGAGCTGAGGCAGATGAAATGTCCAAGTGGCTTAGCAGTTGACAGCAAAGGGCGAGTTCTTGTCGCTGATAGTTTCAACGATCGATTGTTTGTCATAAATCCCTCGCTGACCAGTGCTCACGAGCTGCCTGTCAACGTCGATGGAGGTCTGGACCATCCTTTCAGTCTGTGGTACGACCAGACACGCAGGCGCCTCTGCATCAGCGAAATGGGTGGAGAAAGCGTGATCGTCATCAGCAATGTAAAAGACTTCGCAGCACACCACCTGTAGGCCAATATCGTGGCCTTTTGGCTGACATTTGAGTTGACTCTGTTAACAGAAATTTTGTTATGTATTTTGTGCACTTCTTAAACATTAGCATTTGTATGAATATTACTATAGTCCGCAGTAGCCCTAGATATTAACTAGTGTCTGTAACTTCCGCTATTACGGGCTACTGGGCCCCTATAGACTATAGGGGCCCATGCAGTGTTCGGCTTTCCACTACAATCGATAAATCAGTCAATTAAACAGTCATCGAGAGAGCCAATCAGAGACGGGATGGTTGCTGGTGGTTGTAATTGTAAAGATAATGGCTTAATACAACGTCGATCGTAGCATGTCCGCCATATTTCTATTTTCTGTTGTTTTCTTTTAACCGGGTCTCTGCTGCTTTAAAATGTGACGCTACTCCACACTATTTGGGTTGGTGGCGTGGTGTAGCGGTAACGCGTTTGATCCGATCAACGAAGTTACTCTACGCCGGGCCGGATTAGTACTGGGATGGGTGACTGCCTGTGGTCAGGTAAACTATCTCGATATAATTTAACCAGCCGCCTAGGTCAACTCAGCCTGATCCATACCTCCGGGGTAGATAAATCGAGTACCGGCCTATCTGGCTGGGGTTAAGGCGGGCGCTTTCACCTGTGTCAGGTGGCAGGTAACACTGTGGGATCCCATACGGCAGGTGACGCTCCGTAGCTCTGGAATGGGCTACCATTAAGAGCTATAACACGTCCACCACTACCATTATTTGATACTCAGTGAAAAATGCAAGGACGTATTTTTAAATTTGTTTCGTGTTGATTTTGTGCGGACATCTCGGCGATAACTACCATCAAATTTAGCTGAATTTGAATAATGATTTTTCTGGCCTTTCGTCACTGACTACTAGTGATTATTAATTTCTGTCACGATTCTTGCGAGTCTTCTATTTATTTTGCATTGCGTTTTAGTTTTTACTTGTACGAAAAAAATGCGAAGTTGGCTTCTGGGGGCGTAAGGCTGCTGCTGAGCTTTGATGCTAATACCCTGTACACACGAGGAACAAGCTTCAGAAGTGACTTTTTTGTTTAAGCAGCTAAATTTTTTGGGAGTTAGAACTACTTATAGGTTAAAGTTAGACCAGTGTTCGAATTCTGGTGGAAAACGGGGTCATTCAAGATCATCAATGTTGATACCATAAAAATGCACCTCACCAGTGCTTGTTATGATAAGCAGTTCTAGGGATTCTGAAACTAAGAGTCTTCCATGCAGCCGACGGTGAAGATTTGCATGGTGATATTAGCTTGCACCGTTTTTGGCCGATTTTTGCCTCCGCCAAGGAGATAATGTTTTTGCCGGACTGTTTGTCTGTCCGTTTGTCTGTGTGTGTGTACAAGATAACTCAAAAAGTTATGGACGGATCTTTCTGAAATTTTGAGGGTATGTCGGGCATGGCATAAACTACCAGTGATTCAATTCTGGGCGTGATCCGGCAGAAATCCTGGATTCTGGATCACTTTGAAATTTTCGTTACTATTGCGTTAAAGGAGGAATAAGGGAACCGCTGGCAAAGCGAAGATGTTGACGCCACCTGGCGAATAGCTTTGCCTTGGCGAAGGTACCTGCGGGCTACGACTGCTTTTCTAGGTTGTTATTGGAGTCTTCCGTCGAGTTGACAGATGAGCAGCTAGTGCTTGGGAGTTTTCATGTGTGAGTAGAGTCCGATAACGTACGGCAGCACATCCACGTCCACAGGTGGTACAGCTGTGACACATAGAAGTTGTCGTGACCCCAGCTTTCATCTTTTCTCTCTTTAGTTGCAGGTCTGATCGAGATGCGTTTTTGTTCGAAATGGGATAGTCTCGACTAGTAGAAGCTATGTTTTCCACAACGATCGATCTCGTGCAGTTGTTTCTTAGGTGACAAACAGACAGACAGATGGACAAAAATGCAAGACACGCTACCAAAAAATTGGGCGTTTGAGGTTTTTAAAAGCTTTTAGAAAAAAACCTCAATAGCATACGGTAGGCTTTTTGGACCAAATTTTTAGCCATGCCTGACACGTAATGTGGACGTACTTTTTGTCCGATTGCTATTATAATTTTTGTTTTGAACCAAGGGGGTCAATGTTTCACGTACACGACAAAATACCGGTAGTCCGGTATTATAAAAAAACAAAACTGAAATACTCGTACATCTCCATGCAGTTAGTGCGTAATAATAAATATTCTATGGTTGTTTATTTTTTTGGAAATGTGTTAAATATGTCGTGAAATGTAAAAGTATATGATAAATAAGTTTTTTCGCTATGGTGATGCATAAATACTAATTATTGTTGTTAGTACATAACTGATAGTTGTTTGTTACAACAGATGGGCGGAAAGAAGCAGGCACAGAGGACTAAAGGAAATGTAAAAGTAAGTTCCTACGAAGCTTATGAGGCCACGCCCATTACACCATTTTTTCATTTTTGGGTTTGATTTGGTTATTTAGTCTGCACGGCCTTTAGTCTGGGGCATTGCACTCACGGGTTGTGGTGTGTGAACAACTTGTTTAGGGTTTAGGGTTGTTAGCTGATAGTGTATTGACCTCGCGATTATTAGGTCCAGCAACCTAACCATTAAGCTACCAGTGTGTGGAAAAGCCCAGTATTTTACTCAGTAACGTCAGTGGACTCACGTTAAATGCCAGGCAGTCAGGGAAGCTTACCGTACTGGAACAAGAAAGTCCAGCTGTCACTAGGGAAGTATTCCCAGAGTCAATGAGTATTAGTGCTAGTTTACGATTAGGTTTGCTGTACTACATATGCTAGTGGAGGTTAGAAATAATGGACTTGTGCCAGGGTTAAGATGTTTTGTCATAGGTGCTGTAGCTTAATTGAAATACATAAAGTTTATGTATATAACAATTTTTTGTTGAAAGTTACTATAAGTTAGTATGAGTGAGAGAAACATTTACTGGTGTTGGTGCCCACTTGCTAAATATATTCATTTCTACATCATGTATCCACCGGCAGTTGCTGTGTTTTGACTATTTTATGTATTTTGTTTGTGTTAAATGTGATAGTTTTTAAAGTATATTTTTTATTTTACATTGTATTCATGAAGATTTGAACAAGAGTGGTTAGTATTGGCATTTTCTTGTCTGTTAAGCAGCATGATTAGTGTGAAAATTGACGTAGCATTATTAAAACTATTTGTGGTGTTTTTAGCCGTCAAGCAGCTTGCGAGCAGCTGACCTGTTGGAGGCAAGTGGGGCAACTGCTACTGGTTTCAGTGTTGGCATTGCATTCACCGGAGTTGACTCGGTCACACTTGGTGGCGATGAGACCAGCGTTGAATGCGATGATGTGGACTTCAGCCTTGTCATTAAACGCATGTCCAAGAAAGATTCTACGACAAAACTAAAGGTTACATGCATGTCACTTGAATTTATTATGAATTGCTACACTGTGGTCTGCTATGGATTATGCAATATGTAGAATTATTCTTTTGTTTACAGACTGCAGCTTGAACTAGGTAAAATTGTTTTAGCATTTGCATGTTAAAACAGTAAATTGTAGTGAGCCTGAAACAAATCAGAAACAATGAAGAGTTTTTGAGTGTTTTGTTATTCACCTTTGTGGACAGCTTAGTGAGCTTAGTCCACTGTAGACCATGTTGTAGTGTAGTTATTTTATCATACCCCAATTGACAGTGTGTTTTGTATGCAGCATGCAAGTGGCATTTCAATCATTTCAGTTGTCACACTTGACTGTAGTGAGATCATGAGCATTATAACACTCTAGGCACTGTAGTACTGGTACATTATTTAATGTTTTTATATACAGGGTGGGCCAAAAAAACCGAACCTGTTTGAGCGTTGATAACTCAGCGTTGGTTAGTGGTAGAAAGACATGTGATACGTCAAAAGTTTCAAAATGCTGTAAAGAATAAAAGAAAAATTTGCATAGCAAAGCATTTAAATATTCTTTGTCTAATTTGCATAAATCTTTATTACCCCTGAAATTAGGCATTTGCTTGCACTTCCATAATGCCCGAGTTCATTGAACTCAAAAACTCACTGTCAAAAAAGTCCAGATTTAAATTTTCTGAATTATTTAGTGTGGGGGCATTGCAACAGATAGCAAGGTCACAAAATTTTAGTAACTGACCAGCTAAAACGTGTGCTAATTGAATGCTGGGCTCAGCTGATCCTGAACACATTGACTCCGTCGATCGATAACTGCCTAAAAGAACTGATGATGGTCATGAATGCAAATGCTAGGCAGCTGCCTATGTCACATTTCATCTAATCTAAAAGTGTGTGTTAATGATTGTTGATATTTCACTGTATGCTGAATGAAAATCAACTTAAATTCATGCATTACTGCCAATTTAGCATGATTTTAGGGGTAGGGCAGATTTGTGTAAATCAGGCAAAGAATATTTAAATGCTGAGACAAGCAAGTTGTACATTTTTTTTGTACGCAATTTTAAAACTTTTGGCATATTACATGCCTTTCCATCAATAAACATCGCCAAGAAATAAAAGCTCAAATATTTCTGTTAAATCCACGTGTTACAGTGAAATTTGGCCAAATTTCAGGGGTGAAGAATATTTATGCAAATTAAGCAAAGAATGCTTAAATGCTTCACTACGCAAATTTGTCGTTTATTTTATACAACATTCTGAAACTTTTGACATATAACACGTCTTTCTACGTCTAACCGTCGCTGAGTTATCAACGCTCAAACAGGTCCGGTTTTTTTGGCCCACCCTGTATGTACCTGTAAACGATAGTCTGATGACATGATATGATGTGATGAATATTGAGATATAATTAATAGTACTTTGTAGTTTTGCTTTTTGATTTTGACACAAGCCTTGTTAACAAATGGTGTTATGGTCATAGTTATCAAAGACATCAAGGAGCACTTAGTTTTGTTTACATTGCTTGACTATTGTTTCAGACAGAGAGATGACATTACCCTGGCATACCACTTTGTCACATTTTTGTGGCTTTATTTTGCATTATTTGTCAATGTTGTTTTGCTGTCATCAGGCGATGCAAGAGTTTGCACATCTTTGTCAGGAGAAGGATGCCAAAATTGTTCTTTCAGTGTTGCCGTTATGGCCAAAGGTCTATGCCAAACTGTCTATTGTAAGTGGCTGACATTACAGTAATCAGTTTGTGCTTAGACAATTGAGTTGTTGCTGATTTTGGAATTTGATACTGATATTGAACATTGACCTGGACTGTATGTAGTGGGCATGCAGTATTTTGAAACAACATTTAAAAATACATTACAATGTATTTTTAAATGTTGTGTATGCTGTGCAATATTTGTATGCAACTTGTTGGGAATTTTTTGTACTGCACTAGTTGCTGCTGTCTGTGAAGTGTTGACCAAATGTGTGAGTCATCTATTATGCCAGAAGACATATACGGATTACAATAAAAAGCAAGATTTTTTAAAACCGAACAAATGTGTCTTGACTGTTTAGATTCCGAATAAGTAGTTTTTAACATAACATCACAGGCCTGTGGCCATATTTTTCCAAAGGGGGGTTTATTCTGCCTCCGGGCCACAAAACAGCCCTTTGTTATTCTCCTTTAGAGTCTGGGAAAGTGTTATAAGCTCCCCTAGTGAGGTTTGGGGCAAAACCCTTGCCACAAATGTGTTTTATGCATTTTAGGCTCAAAAATTGCATTTGTTCAATCTGTTGATGATGTTTTTGGTTATTTTTATGCAAAGTTTTCCCATTTTGGCTTGAATTCAATGCATTGAACCCCCCTTGGCTGACTTCCTGCATTTGAGTTGTGATTGGTTAAGCATGATGAGCTGATGTCATTTGTCAGGATTTGGACAGTCGAGTACGTGAAGCGACACAAAAAGCGTTTGAACAGCTGATCGGTCAAGTTGGGCGTAGTCTAGCACGTCACTTACGCAGTCTGATGGGTCCATGGCTGGTGGCACAGTGTGATAGCTATGCCCCCGCTGCTAGTGCTGCCATCTCAGCCTTTAATGCAGCATTTTCACCGGCTAAACAGCGCGAAGCAATTGCATTCTGTCGTGTGGAAGTTATGGCAGTAAGTTGCACATGTGCATAGAACTGCAGTTTATTATAAAATTGTACATTTAGAACAGACATACATGTGATAGATCTACAAATACAAAACAGAATTGAAAAAATAGTTAGTACACTGTACATATTTAGTCCGCCCGAAAACGATAGTTTTCGGAAGGACTTATGTTTTACTGCAGATGTTTTTTTATCTTTTTTCTCTACTCGCGAGATCTCCGAGATGCGTGGGCCAACCGGCTTGAAATTTTGCATAATTTCGGCGTTGAACAAAAAAAAATTCATGAAATTCCGTCCACTATGAACCAAGTTATGAGCGCTAATGTTGACCTACCCTAAGTCGCATTTTTCGAAAGACCATATTTCGGCGCCTAGGGGGTGCTGCACCTCCAAATTTTTACACGCACTAGAGAATGATTAAGTCTTACTAGTGCATCCCCACCGGGGATGGTGGCCTCTCTTACAACTTTTTTTCAAAGGGGGCGTCAAAAATTGGCTTAAAATGTAATAAATTAGCGCTTACAACTTCGGAGTTAGGGGGTGTAGCCCGACGAAACTTTGGCACTTGACGTGTCTCTATGTTGGGGTGTTAACGCAAGTACAAATTTTGGGGGCACCGCCCCCCCCCTTAAAATTTGGGAGGGCAAAAAACGTTCAAAAATCGGTGCGATTTACGACAACTTTCGAGTTTAAGCGTAAATATCTCTGGAACCGATGAAGATAACGACATAATCTAAATGGCGTTGACGAGAGCAATTCTTTCAACGTTGGACAAAAAAAATTTTGCGAAATTCCGTCCACCACGAACCAAGTTATAAGCGCTAATGTTGACCTACCCTAAGTCGACAATGCGCGTTCGGCGTATGCCAATGCATTTGAGTTCGGGCCTTGTGACTTTGATGCCGGGGAAATTCTCCCCTCCTCTTTACCCTCCTCCCTCTAATTTCCCCCAATCGGACTTAGGGCGCCGGGCAGACTCACGTTGGGCTTTGCCCCAAATTTCTAGTTGTTTTTAAAATTGTACATTTAATACAGACCCACATAAGATATATAACTCAAAAAAATTTTTAAAAACATATTTAGTATAAATGCATTCAGTGAACTAGCTATAAATTTATAAATTTATGATTATCAGATTACTTTATTTGTTTTTTTATTTATATTTAGGTTTAAATTGGCTGTAATTCATCTATTTATATTCGCACAACAATTCATATAGTTGAAGTATAAATATTGCTGGATTGCACAATGCACATCTTTGCCATAAGTCATGCTTGTTGTTTTGTGCAGTTATAAAAGCATGTTTATGCTTTCTATTTGATTATGTTCACTATTGTTAATGTGCATTGGGTAATACTTGTAGCACATTGAAGACAATTTGTTGAATCAGACATCGATGTCACTTAGCGACCCAAGGTGAGTCTAATTAACACTATACATATTTTTTTGTTTATTTCTGCTGCTTCTTTCTGTTTGTAATTTGACAGTAGAATATCTCTCCAGTAGTTTGGGTTAATTAATTTGTATGTCGCAGCATGTTGTGTCTCATCAGTCAATCAGAACACATTAATACTGCTCTGTTGTTGTGAGCAAATTGGAGATGTATACTGGTAGATGCCAGGCTCTGTGTTCATGTTTACTGTACTACTGCTAATGGTACACATTATTAGTAGGCTACATTATTTTTATGAGGCAGAGGCCTGATTGCTGAGAAGTAGTGTAGTGTAGAAAACTACAAATGTTTTGTAACGATGATTGATAACGTTGTGCATCACAACAATTGCTGTGTATGTTTCTAGCAATTTAGAAGTGACTAGGCGGAGACTGGGCTGAATGTTTAGGTTAGTTTTACTGTTTACCATTGTGCACATCACTGTTCATATTGATTTGTTGTCAGGACTACGACCGAAGAGGAGCGAGATGACAAGTACCATAGATTATTGTCAGCGTCGCTTCAATCGTTCTCTATGTTTCTGTTGGCATTGACCGATCCCCAGCACCAAGAATTTGCTGACAAGTTACAGCCACTGTTGAAGAATCCCAAGTTCTGGAAGTTTGGAAAACATTCTGTCGGCATGGTGTGTTGCATACTTGTGATATCAGTGATGTATGAGTAAAGTGAATTTTAAGTAAGTGTGTGAATTTACAGAGTGCACAATGTTGGCTAAAGGCTGATTAGCATAGATGCGGAAATCTGTTATTAGTATAATTATTCAGGGTTCTTTTGGGTCCTTGAATGTCCTTGAATTTTTTTTCCAGATTTTCAAGGCCTGGAAAGTCTTTGAAAACAGACATGGTCCTTGACAGTCCTTGAATCTGTGTCTGAAGGTCCTTGAAAGTGCTTGAATTTGATTTTCTAAAACACCGTGACCGAACAAGTGATTTTCAGAATCAGTGTTGCCTGAGTCTGAGTGGTGAATAGATCTCATTATTACTGTTACTTACTGATTTTTTTTCATAAACAGATTGCGGCCAATTGTTGAATTGTCAAATGTAAACTGAACCTCCTTATATATGCTTATAAAAGTGCTGGTTAGATTTAATTCAGTTCTCCTTATATTCTGTTTGTATGGTCCTTGAAAGTCCTTGAGAAGTCCTTGAATTTGATTTTGACAAATGGGCAAGAACCATGATTATTACAACTGTCATTAATTTTGCTTCTGTTAATATCATTAGTCAGCAACAGTGATGTTGCTATAGTGTGGTCTCCATCCATTTTCTGTCTGTCTGTCTGTCTGGAGAACCCTGTTAAAGCCATTGGATGGAATGAAATGCTGTTGGCAAAGACAATTGTGTAGCTCAACGATCTACTGTCAGACAAGGGCCCCAATTTTTCTCACAGGATGGGAAGATTTGAAGGGTCTGTTTCTCATGGCTTCCCATAACTGTTTGGTGCTCCTTGACTTTTACAGTGCTGTATTATTTAGTATCATTGTTATGTTAAAACTGTTGGGTGAATTTGGGCTTATCTTGTTGCTAAACTTTACAAAGTCGGTTATTTCTAATTATTTTTACTGATGGCTGTTGTCAGGTTCGTGCCGGTTTCTTTGACGTAGTGTCAAGTCTGTGTTCCAAGTGCCCATCAGTTGCCATAGAGTTCAGTGACCAGTTGTGTCCTGCTGTTCTTTACTTACTGGATGACAGTGAGCCAGCGCTGATCACATCTCTATGGACAGCTGTTCTGCGTGTTGTCACCACTGTCCCGGTTGGTTTCTTTGTGTTCATTCTGGTAATTAGTTGGATCATTTTGCAATGGTCACGTAACTGATGCTATCTGTCTGTCATGTATCTGCCTACAAGATACAGTGACCTCTGTGATATTCGAGTGATACTAGTTAGGTTTGATTGGTTGTTCACTTAAATGTCAGGGGACTAATTTACAAAACATCATAAAATTGTTGTAAAATCTTCGCAACTTTGTCGTTTTTTGTCATAAATGAACAAGTTACAATGTCATAAGATTGTCGCAAAAACGTTGTATCCGAATTTTGGAAGCTGATTTTATGACTTCATAACTCGCTCACAATCTTGTTGTAACTCCTTAGTCGCTTAAATTAGCCAGCCAATCAACCGCCATTACGCTGACCTCACCAAGACCTCAACCAGTAGTGACGCAGTGTCACTGAGCTGGCAGCACACAGCGCTGCACACCAATCGTTTGCTTCCGCCATTGTTTTGTTTGTGAAAACTGAATATTATGTCTGTTCTATCATTATTTAGGTTTTGATGATGCTAGTTGGTTTTGATTTTTGTTGTGATTGATTTGTCGCTGTCAGCACCAGTGTAAATGAAATGATTGCCTGTGAAGACTAATGCCAGAAGTGACCTAGATACTGTGTTGAGTGCACATAAAACTACTCCAAGCTGCATGGATCTGTGTGCATCTGTCTGCATGTAGAATTGGTCAGTGAAGGTAAACATGCAGAAAGCCGTATTTCCGAAGCTGTGGACGTTTCTGTGGGAAGGAGGGCGTGGCTGTGCCGCGGCCACGTATCATAACCTGCTTCCATTGCTGAGTCGTTTGCCTGCAGAACCTCCCAAACAACACTCGCTTTATCAGCAGTTTATTGCAAACGTCCACACTGGGTCAGTAGTAGTAGTCGCAATTGCAGCAGCAGTTGTTGTCATGGTTATTGTTGTATTTGTCAAATTTATGACAACTTCCGTTTTCTTCTTGTTTCAACTCGCACTGTATGTCATTGTCTGCAGGAGAATTGACATAGCAGTGTAATTTTGCAGTAGTTTCTATCATCTGATGCTGTGCTAATAGATTGTTGCATCTGATGTTCATAATAGGCTAGACAGATGTTGCATCACTCGTGAATAATTCACTAACTGACATTTTTTTATTATCTGTATCGTTCTTACTGATTAACTGCACTTGTGTTTATTAGTATGTGACTGATGGTCCATGGTGAACTGTTATGTCTGCTGTATTGTAAAACTGTCCATTTGTCACTAAGAAAATATTTTTGTTTATTTCATAAAGCAGCTGACAGACTAGCTGTGAATGATGCTGTGTATTCAGGCTGATGACAGACAGAGTACAGTTGAGTGCTAGTGAATGCAATGCTGTCGTAGCAGCACTGATGGAATGTTCACGTTATGTTCTCAGTCGCTGCTTAACTTCTGATTCTAATGATGACATCACTCTTTGTGATTTCATTGTTTCACAGACTGTAAGTTTATTTCTGTATTTCATTTTGTTTAATCTATGAAAAAGTTGAGTTTATTTTAGATATTGCATCATGAGTGCTGGATTGAAGTTGGTTACAATATTGTATTTACAGTTTTATCAGTGACTAGGCTACTACAGAGTAAGATAAGAAGATAATGAGCACAATTGAAATAATTTTTATTTAATTTTTAGTATTTATTGGTCTTTGTGTTTTCATAAGCTGTTAATAAAGCATCATTGGAGCCAACATACTTCATTTCTGTTGGTGCTATTGTAAATGCAGGCTCTCTTCTGAAACGACTGAATCTGCTGATGTGATAGACTTCTTTCACTATCCCTGTTATGTATTTGGGCTTATTGCTTAGTGGTAATGACATCTGATGTGTCAGTTTAGTTGCTGTCCATTGTGTGAGGCTATTGATGGGATGGGTGAATGTTGTAGAAGTTTGGTATAGTATCTAACCCAAACTGACCAAATGAGCTTGGACATTCCTTTTTCTTTTTCTACCACATCACCCTTTCGGCTCCACTGTACTGCTGCACTGACTGGTCGTGCTGATGGAAGACGTAGGAAATGGTCAACGAATTGTCTTTATTTTCTTGTTTACCGTATTGTGCAGTTTGTCTGTTCTTGTTCTTTGCTACAATTCCTCCTTGCCGATGTGTCCTTTCCAAGAGATTTCCAGGATATTTTGCAGAGACATCTTCTGTCGAACACATACAGAATGTGCCTGGATGGATGGTATACCAGCTCAGTACTAACCTTTCCGAACATAGAATAGCATCGTCATCATAGAATGTTGTCATTAGGCCGCTGTTGATTCTGATGCGATGAAATACGCCTTGCCTGTTGTAGATACTGAGTGTCTTTGAGTTGTCGTTGACCAAGAGAAAGCCGACACTTGCCAACTCTTGTTTCTACTCGTGTACCGTGGACTTGCTGGTCTTCTTGCAGCGAGTGATGTCTGACAGCTCACAAACTGACTCCACCACCGCTGAGTATGTGTACAGCCGACTAATGGACGCGATTTCTCGGTCTGTGATGGCAAAGTTGGAGACAGGAGACGAAGTCACGGTCTCCCGACTTGCAGCATTCTTCCTGTGTTTTAGGTTTGTTACATCTTGTTTGCAATCGTTATTTTTCGTAATTTTTTTACCAGATTGCCTAATGGTGTTTATCTGCGGCTAATTTCATAGATATCTGGACTGCTGATGTTTTTTCTTGCTTACAGTTTTTGTGTTAAATTTATTTTTTCTGGTTTCAGTTTTTGTATTTTTTTCAGTGGTTTGATTTTAGGTTTTTATCTCTTCATAAGCTGCCTGTTTCTGGATTTTTATAAATTTTTTATAGCTGTCGTTTTTTCATTTGTCTCATTTCAGATCCATTCAACACAGTTTTAGTTTTTTTAGTTTTTGTGCTGTAGTCAGTTGGCAGCTTGCCTGCTGTTTTCCTTGTGCAAATCATTTGAAATCGTTATATTATTTATCAGCATCAGCATCAACACCAAACAGTTTAACATGGTCTATATAACCAAGTACTTTTCTAGGATGATTGTCTGTACACTGTCAGATAAGTAGATGAAGACACGATCGATTGAACAGGAAAGTCTTTGAGATGCTGTGTGAAGACCAAGAGTGATGGTACAGAAGTTATGTCTTTTGGAAGCTGGCAGTCGTTAGAGTAATCATCAAAATAGTTTTCTTTATGTATGCAGCTGTAAATGAAAATGTTCTATTTTAGCTTTTATTTTAGCTTATATTGTGTCGGGTGGGATGTTATGTTATTTTGCCAATAAGCTGCAATAATTTAATGTCTGCTGTGTTTCAGTACCAAGCGCAACAGTATGGCCAATAAACGGAATGCAGAGAGAGGCGTGAAGTTTGTAACTGAGCAGTCAGGTGAAGCAATGTTAACTCTCACTGCTGGCAATGTTGAAGACAGTTTGACTGCTGACAGTAGTCAAGGTGCATTGCTCGGAGCTGATGTGATGAGAGACAGTCAGAGTCCAATGTGGGGTTTGATCTGTGATTGCTGCTGGCTGTCATACCAGTTCATTCGCAGTCAGTCCTCAGCCATACATCTCCAGTTTCTTGCTGCCATTCTGCGCTCTCATGCAACATCAGACTGGTTGCTGACAGATCTTATGATCCGAGCCGAGCTCTTGACAGCCGATGCTGCCGTGTCAGTTCATCGGTATTTCCTGGAGCAGATGATTCTCCCATTGGTGGAACAGTTCTCTGACAGCAAAGGGTCCGGTTACATCCTGTCTATAATGTCATTGATCTATGCAGAGTTAGAAGCAATTGAACAAGTGTCCATAGTGAGAGAAATTACTGTCAGAGCTGCACGGAATAGCCTGATTTGTGCTGAGTTTTTGAGTGAGATCATCTCTGAAGAAGATTTGAGTGATGAGGTGCGAAGCTGGTTATGCAGTGAGGAGTTTGGACAGTTTGTCATTCAGTTGACGGAGGATATCTGCCAACGAAGGTTGATGATGACAAGCAGTGACGAAGTAGCAGACAAATCTATGCTGAATGACCAATCTAGGGCGAATGACAAATTCATGGATGATAGTCACTGGAAGTTGCTGTGTGCTTGTCTCAGATCTGATCAAGAATCTGGTATGTTAAAAATTGTTATATATCATTTGCAGCATTATACAGGGTGGGCCAAAAAAAAACGGACCTGTTTGAGCATTGATAACTCAGCGATGGTTAGTGGTAGAAAAACCTGTAATATGTCAAAAGTTTCAGAATGCTGCAAAGAATAAAGGACAAATTTGCATAGTGAAGCATTTAAATATTCTTTGCCTAATTTGCATAAATATTCATCACCCCGAAATTCTGCCAAATTTGACTGTAACACATGGATTTAACATCGATATTTGAGCTCTTGTAACTTAGCGATGTTTATTGACGGAAAGGCACGTAATATGCCAAAAGTTTCAAAATTGTGTACAGAAAAAGTGTACAACTTGCATGTCTCATCATTTAAATATTCTTTGCCTGATTTACACAAATCAGCCCCACCCTTAATATCATGCTAAATTGGCAGTAACGCATAAATTTAAGTTGATTTTCATTCAGCATACAGTGAAATATCAACAATCATTAACACATAAGTTGAGTTTAGATGAAATTCGACATAGGCAGTTGCCCAGCTTTTGCATTCATAACTGTCATCGGTCCTTTTAGGCAGCTGATCGATCGCTGGAGTCAATGTGTTCAGGATCAGCTGAGCCCAGCATTCGATTAGCACACGTTTTAGCTGGTCAGTTACTGAAATTTTGTGGCCGTGCTATCTGTTGCAATGCCCCCACACTGAATAATTCACAGAATTACTGGACTTTTTGGTAGTGAGTTTTTGAGTTCAATGAACTCGGGCACATGGGAGTGCAGGCAAATGCCTAATTTCAGGGGTAATGAAGATTTATGCAAATTAGGCAAAGAATATTTAAATGATTTGCTATGCAAGTTTGTCCCTTTTTGTCTACAACATTCTAAAACTTTTGACATATCACACGCCTTTCTATGGGTAACCGTCGCTGAGTTATCAACGCTCAAACAGGTCCGGTTTTTTTTGGCCCACCCTGTAAATGTCAATCTTATGAGTTCATGTTTTGTGCCCTTAGCCTAATCTGGATTAATTTTGAAAAGTAGAACAAAACCAAAAATAGTAAGTGCATTGATAAGCTTGAACGATTGTTTAACGGTTTTGTATGTGAAGCTTTAGCATTGTCCGGTGTGAAATGTGTAACAGCAGTGGGTATGATGATGAAAGATAGATACAATTTTTTCTCTGTTTAAGTTGCAGAGTATTACAAAGCTGAGTTTGATGTTAGTAGACACTGTGTTAAGAAAAAAACACCCACTCGCGTTTTCTTTTATATCTCCGTGAAAAATGTTCAGATTTTCACAACATTTTTAGGGAATATTTAGAAGGAAACAAGCATTTCACCTGTGAACAAATTAGATATTTTTTGCTACCAATGACGTCATGCTGACATCATATTTTCGTGTTTGTATATTATGGGTTTTACCGTTGAAGACAGACATTGGTGAAATGTTAAAACAGACCAATTGGTCATTGTGCTGACTGAACCCAAAAATATGCTAATTCCTTACACAATTTTCCATTTTGAACTGTTCTTGTGATTTATTTTTTTTTTTGGCTGAGTGTGAGATCCTCAACTCTGCTGATGTTGGCAAGCATATATGTGCACTGCGTGGATGACCATTTACTCGCTATCGGTCAAGCAGCTTGATACTGGCAGTCATGTCAATTATTTTTTGTGTATAGAAACATCTTGCACAAACTTGCTGCTCCATAACCCTTGCTGACTCTCAAACATTCTATCAAAGGTATGTTTTTAATGGTAAAACCCATAGTTTTCTAACACAGAAATATTACGTCAGCATGAAGTCATCGGTAGCAAAGAATATTTAACTGTTGAGTACTTGTTTCTTCCTAAACATTATCTGAATTTTTTTTGAAAATCTGAACATTTTTCCACTGAGATATGAAACAAAACCTGAGTGGGTGTTTTTTTCTTAACACAATGTATAATGTTTGAGGCTATGTTGGAAATTGTTGCGTCAAATCCTGTAAAAACAGTTTTAGCATAATCGAGCACTGGTTTAAGGTAGACCATAATTAAGTGTAAATAAAACATTTGCACAATAGTTTTATCTCACATGTATTATGTTTGTGTAACCAAGGCTAATGAATTGCCCACTTGTTGATGATGCTGTGATGTTTTGTTATTTCAGAGTTGTCGATCATCGCACCGTGCTATCTGGATCAGATGCTGACCAAGATTGAAAAGACCTTACCTTCAGCTGCAACCTTACAACAGCTAGACAAGACTTCGGTGGTAGACTGCCTGTCTCTGGTCTGTGACTTCACATGCCATTACTTCAGTGCAGCTCTGGGTTCCTCCAATCTCTGGCTTCACTCCGCCAAGTCTCTGACATTGGAGCTGTTCCGGTTGGATGTATTATATGAGTTGGATGTCGGCCGGCTGAGGGCAGCATGGGAGCAAGGATTGACGGCGGTCCGTGGAGCCGCCGATCCAGAATTGCGGAACTATTTTACGCAGATGCTAGCTATCATCGTGGACAGTGCTGATGTAACCCAAGTACGTCGGCTGTCGGAGATCTTCACCCATCTCTGGCACGTAACTTCTCAGTCACTCGATCTGTTGTCAGCCTTGCAGGAAGCTCTGAGGTCCAGTAGTTCGGCGTTGCTGAGCTCACCATGGTTGCTGGCACCAGTCCTCGACCACTCGATGTTTGTGCATTCTCTGGAAGGGTTCGAGCTGGTGGGGGCATCAGCTGATGGTGTTTGCGGAACAAGAGCAGCTGCGTTGTTGGCTTTAACTGCAAAATATTTGCTTGCTACGTGGAAGACTGAAGAAGTCATCAGTGCTGCTGCTGCTGTTGCTGCTGCTGCTGCTGCTGCTGCTGATGGTGATGATGATGATGAAGATGAATACGAAGATGAAGATTATGAAGATGATGGTGACGATGATACGCATGCTGCTGAGAATGGTGACATGGATCTTGATAAGCCTAGTGCTAAGAAAGATGCTGTTGCAGCTGACGATGAGGACAAAGGTGATAATGATGTTGATGACAAAGTTATTGGTGAGAGTGATGAGAATGTTTCTGAAAGTGACAACTTGGGTATGGATAAGTCTAATGCTAAGGAAGATATTGCTGCTGCTGTTGCTGCTGATGATAATGATGATGATGATGATGAAAAAGGAAATGATGATAAGGATGATGGTGGCATTGAGAAGAATGCTCTTGAAAGTTTTGGCTTAGGTATTGATAAACTTAATGCTGAAGAAAATATTGCAGCAAATGATTACGTGTGTGCTGATGAAACTGGTGACTTGACTGTCAATGTTAATAAGCCTGTTGCTAAAGAAAGTGTTCTTGCTGATGATGATGCTGACAAAGGTGATAATGATAGGCCAGCATTTGCTGGTAAGACTGATGACTTGTATGTCGATAAGCCTGATACTAAGGAGGATTCAGGTCGCTTATTTCAGGAAATAAAATTACGCCTTGAAATGCTTATCGACATATCACTGACAGTTGCATGCATCCAGGCCTCAGAATCATATGGTTGCCAGCAGCCACAAGAATTGCAACAAGATTTTCGTACACTGATTGGCCGGCTGAGCAAGATGGAAGCTGAGCTTCTGATTGGCTGGGTCATACGGCGATCGGTGACCAATGGAGAAGCCTGGTGTTTGGTGCTTGAGTTGATTGTGCAACATTTGGAGTCGAGTGGCAGAAGGAAAGTTGTCAAACAGTTTTTGCCGAGAGATGTTTGCGATTCGTTCAAGCAGCTTGTGACATTATCAGCGGCATCGAATCTGGTTGTCTTTTTACCGCGAATGAACCGTGATGCTCCACAGCACATTGCTGAACTACTGGTGGCACTGCTGCTGTCGTGTGACAAGGACAGGATTGCCATGTTTGACAGTAAGTACTTGTTTGATATTTGCCACATTAATAGCTAGAGGCACTCGGTGAGCACAGACTTTTGCCCAGATGTTTTTTAGTCCGCCCAGAAGCGATAGCTTGCGGAGCGGACTTAAGTTTTAGCCCAGATGTTTATTTATTTTTTTGTCAACGCGAGATCTTTGAGATGCGTGGGCCGACCGGCGTGAAATTTTGCACGATGGTCAGTACTAGGCCCAATTTTATAATGCCGGTCCAAAATTTTGGGGGGCACACCCCAAAAAAATTTCAGGGGCAAAAAACATGCAAAATTTGACAAGAAGGATCCTTTGGGCGTTGAACAAAAAACATTTTGTGAAATTCTGTCCACTACAAACAAAGTTATAAGCGCTAATGTTGACCTACCCTAAGTCGCATTTTTTGGAAGACCATATTTCGGCCCCTAGGGGTTGCTGCGCCCCCAAATTCTTACACGCGCTAGAGAATGACCAAGTCTTACTAGCGCACCCCCCACCGGGGACGGCGCCCCCTTTACAACTTTTTTTAAAGGGGTGTCAAAAATTGGCTTAAAATGTAATAAATTAGCACTTATAACTTCGGAGTTAGGGGGTTTAGCCCGACGAAACTTTGGCACTTGACGTGTCTCTATGTTGGGGTGTTAACACAAGTACAAATTTTGGGGGCACCGCCCCCCTTAAAATTTGGGAGGGCAAAAAACGTTCAAAAATCGGTGCAATTTACGACAACTTTCGAGTTTGACCGCAAATATCTCTGGAATTGATGAAGATAGCGACAAAATCTAAATGGCGTTCATGAGTGCGATCCTTTCGGCGTTGAACAAAAAAAAATTTGTGAAATTCTGTCCACGACGAACAAAGTTATAAGCGCTCATGTTGACCTACCCTAAGTCGACAATGCGCGTTCAGCGTATGTCAATG
>Ga0209367_1004054_pt1 | contig 20108 bp, 12 predicted proteins | sample WorMetLIZISLAND2_FD_187412 | JGI IMG/M metagenome (GOLD analysis project Ga0209367, IMG submission 187412) | Marine gutless worms symbiont microbial communities from Max Planck institute for Marine Microbiology, Germany - Olavius geniculatus... ...
GCCACCCCCAGCGTCCTCACGAGCGACAGCTCACTCACCACGATGCTCGCCGACTGATGGCTGCTTACTGCGCCGTACCGCGGACCTCGCTAACCACGTCGATACGCCTATCACATGTCCACCCCGAACTACGCCAGCTTCTGCCGCCGACGTCTGGGTTCAACTAACCACACACTGACAGTTCCGCTGTAAAACGACTGCATAGGCTCATCATCATCAGCATTCCTATCATATTCCGCAACGAAGCTCGAGCATTTATAATAAAATAGAACAGGGTCAAATACGTGCACAATAAAGAATAAAATACGCGTTTGGATGGCCTGTAACCGAAAAATACAGTCATTATTGAGTCATGTGACGCTTTGGCCTTGCAATGCAACGTCATTTGCTGGTCTCAGTTTTCCAGTATTAACTACCACTACACTAAGTATAGCCTAACCAAGCCCAGACTTTCCAAAATATGAGTACACTCTACAGCGAATAATGCCAAAAATGCGCATAATTAGGCCTCCGTGCACTTCAAAGGTTTTAACGATCTGCTTTTAGCTGCAATAAAAAGTCATTGTTTGTAGTTTATTGATGTCAGTGGTGTAAATGCTAATATTTTACAGGTTTTTAAAAGAATTGTTTATAACTGTACATAGATTAAGCCCGAAGGTCCGGCGAAAAATATAAATTTCGTTAGTTTTACGGCACAAACTCGCATTTACAGCTGCATAACTCCATTTCAGAACCGCGCATGTGTAGAACAGCACAGTAAAAGTTCTGGTAGCCCTCGTTAAAATAGAATACGATCATAGAATACGTGACTCACGTATACGAGTATTCTTCAAAGAAGTGAAAGAACAGAATACCGGTACATAAGATACAGTACGTAGGCCTATATGCTCGAGCTGCGCCATTACATGCTTCGATTTGTGTAGGCCCGACTGCGATAGCCTAAAGAACTATTATGAAAAAATGATCTCAGGTGACCGTGCGACGCTGATTAATGAATCCGGGGGCTGGGAAACGTTCACACCAATTTTGGGCATTCTGAGCATTGTGGTTCTTGAGTTGTAGACCTATCCGCGACAGACGAGCAGAGAAACGGACGGGCAAGTTGAGTAATGCGGCTCAGCTCATAGGACGGCCGCGTACTAAATCAATACATGACGAGGTGATGCCGATGTCCAGATGTGCTGCGAGCGCGGTTCACCTTCGTCGTTCTTGTATCGATCGCCGTTGTCGACGGAGTATATTTAGACCAGCACACCTGTCAGCTAGGGAATTGTCCATAGCTTTCTGTCAGCTAGCCGCTGTCAGCAAGATTTACTCGCAAAATGTAAATTAGACAAACTAGAGCACCATCAACATGACACTGTCTACGAACAGACACTGCAGAACTCCTGGATGCAATCAAGTCTAAATTTCGGGAGCCTAAATGAATGGATCCAGTATAAACTCGTCTGTTCACCGTTGCCTAATGATAGACATAGCCTATTAAGTGGCAGGCACGTCAAGCACCTCCCCAACTAGGCTATTGTTAATGTGGCCCTAAAACCTAGACATATCCTCAGGTCTATCAGTAGTGACCAGTTTCAACGCGATTATAAACGCAACTTTCTGTTAAAAATAAAATTTCCTACGTGTTTCGGAAGTTTTTCTATACTGCACTTAACCTGTCAGGAGTTTGCACTGAACAAAACACGTCCTAGCCTACACTAAGGACGCCGGGATTAATATCAGAATTCTAATTAAGATAGGCCTACGAAATCGATAAGATATTCAGCAAATGGCAAATGTCACGATATCGCGCATCTTGTCAACTCTACACAACGGACGCAAGATTGTCAAACAGCGCCGACTGGCAGTGTGACAGCAGTATTGATTAAGCATCATAGAGGTTGGCTGATAGAGACTCGATCGCGCCAAACAAAAACCGTCAAATCAATATCGCGACAAATGTAACGTTTTACAGGCTTTTACTATTTAGTTACATAGATATATCGATATTTTGACATGTCGGCCCATGTATTTGCTAATCCCTACGTATTTCGGTATTCACCATCGCTGTGAATAGACCCCAAACGACGCCGTTGGGTAGGTCTATGTGCCTCCTTGTGACGACAAAAGAATTTGCTATCTTGATTACCGGTACCTGAGCAAATTCAAATGAGAGCTTCAAATGAACTCGAGCTACTGTACATGCATTGTAATGGCAGGTCGTTGATAATTCGGTAATAACATTAGGAAACTAATAGATGTGCTGCCAAGCGTCTCATGTGTCGACAGTAAACTAGCCCACGTCACCGAACACGACGTGTTATACGTGAAATGTGCGTATTTTCTTCAAGGGTTTTTGACGGACGTCTGATGATCTTAATCTTGTTTTCGAGTTCGGAGCCCGTGCGAGACGGACAGACAGACAGACGAATGGGCAAGACGGCTGCACAATACACGTAACTTTTTAAACATTGTGCCAACACTTAACTGTTCATGCAGGGCATGTGCCTAAAGAATACAAGAAAAGCCGAGCTAACGCAAAGGGGGACGCGCAACAGCGGTGCATCGTCGTACGCTAGTGATCCGTAGTCTTCATCCGTAAATCTCATCCGTACGGCTTTTGGCTACAGTTTCAAAGAAGGCTCAGTAAAACAAAATCAGTCGCCATAGGGCACCAGACAACCAGATCCTATCTTGCACCGTTTTTGACTGATCCACCCGTGTGACAGACAGACGGACAGACAGAATTGCGATGGTTAAGACGCGCTACAGCAGTAGCTGCTGTTGCGCGTAAAAACACACTCGTCTACGACGTCTAGTAATCTGATATGTATTGCAGAGACTGAAGGCACAATAAAATCAAGCTTGGTCCGCATGCAGTTCATTAAAATTCTGCTCAAAACTGTCGAAAAATAATCATAGGGGCCTAACCAGTGTACGCAAATCTCGCTGAAAACACTCGAGAATTACCACGAAGCAGTATTATCTCATTACCTCCGCCAAGGAGGTTATGTTTTTGCCGGTTTTAGTTTGTTTGTTTGTTTGTCTGTGTGTCACAAAGATAACTAAAAAAGTTATGGACAGATCTTTCTGAAATTTTGAGGGTTTGTCGAGCATGGCAAAAACTACCAGTGATTCAATTTTGGCGGTGATCCGGCAGGAATCTTGGATTCTAGATCATTTAAAATTTTCGTTACCATGCGTTAAAGTGGGCATAAGGGAACCGCTGGCAAAGCGAAGATGGTGACGCCACCTGGCGAATAGCTTTGCCTTGGCGGAGGTACCTGCGGGCTACGACTGCTTTTTAGTTTCAAATACATTTCGTGTTAAACGAAAAAAGTAAAATATTTTGCAAATGTTCTGTGAATTATTTTACATGAGATCTGGTCAAAATCAACTGCGCAATGTTCTATACCAAAATATTTGCCGTGGCTTGGTTGTGTAACGATTAGGACCTACAATCAACAGATCGCGGGTTTAATAGTGGTTGGTTACTATGAAAATGGGTGACTGTCTACCATATCGGTATAAAACCAATCTCCAAGATCAACTCAGCCTAACATAACTCCCGGTTAGGTAAATTGAGTACCGGCCTGTTAGGCTGGGGTTAAAAGCGGGGCTCGTTCATCTGTGTCTTCTGGTGGTTAACACCGTGTGATCCCATATGCCATATGGCAGGCGACGTACTCTGAGGAATCGCAACAGCATTAGATGACAACAGTACACTATGCAATGTAACAGTGATTTGTCAAAATTCATCACAAAACATTATGCGATTGTCACGTTAATAACATCAGTGTGGCCCCAAACATGAAAATTCACTTAAACAGTCTTGCCTGTTACGATTCTTTCCATGACAATTATCCCTAAAATTTCCATGACAGCCCTCAAAACGCTCCAATATTTCTAGGTTTTCAACACAAGAGGTCACTCTGCACAAAACACTTAAACGATATTTCTGTATCTTAATGTTTTTCTTCTAATACCTCGTACACACTACACCGTATACATGTAACTATACGATCTTACCCGGTGCATTTCAGTATAAAATAACAGAACAATAATTAATACCCGGTGCAAAAACATTGTCAGTTAGCCTAATCAACGTAACAACATGCGTCGCAGTTAGAACGAAAGACAATCCGCCCTAGGTATCAGGAGCATAGAGACGTATATGTAGCCCCAAAATCAGGCCAAGTGAACTTTCCACGGAATAGCAGTGAGTATAACAGGCAATTTACAATTTATTATACTTTCACAAAATGTTACACCTCCCCAAAACGAACTTACGGCTTGCGGATACATGCGCCCCTGATGGGTATAAGTACAACGTACTAAAGTGCCTAAGTAGATTTGCAAGAACCATTCAAGACCATAGTGAATTCAGGCCTATCACAATTGCCTGAAACGAGACACACAAAAGTCTGTACAGTGTGAGGTTATAATATTATGATTGAGATCACATGCATCAACAATGACGCTACAAAAATATTTATTTGACCTAAATGTATACAGAGCAGGCGAAAGGGCCCCCTCTTTCCCCCCGGCCGGGGGCCTCACGTATTCTCAGGGGCCTCATGCTAGGTGTGAAAAAAAATTTCTAGTTTTTTAAAAAAATATATTCAAAATATAAAATGAATAAACATGTGGAAAGTTTACCAAAAGTGGACAAGTCTATTACTTTTCATTACTGTGTACAGTAATCTGTGACGTATTGCGGCCTATAGACGTCATTTTTTAAAAAAGACAACATAAATTGTTTTTGACTTTTTGCGATTCAAATTTTTTTAAAGTGGGCAAATTTGTGACTTTCAGTGAACGTCCAAAAGCCAAAAGTGTTTCAGCTTCAGGGGGTTCGCCCCCTGACCTCCTGACCAAAGGCTCTGCTCCTGGACCCCGTTGGGGGCTCCGCTCCCAGACCCCCTATTATAGGGGCCTCACACTTGTATTCGGGGGAGGGGGAGGCCTCCAACTCTCTAACGCCAGCACTGAATGTACATATTCTAATCCTACTAACCATACTATCCTCCACTAAAGGGAGGTAAGGTTACCGAGCTGGTTTGTTCTTTTTATCTTTAGCGGGTAATGGTGCGGGTTTGGGGGGAGGTTGCGTCACTTTGGGCAGGTGTCCGGGCAAAGCGTACGGAATGGTCGGCTGTATCTCGCCACGCGCTAACCGTACAACGGTCTTCCAGACGGCTTGTATGGCGTTGAGATCGTGTACGTGCGAGAAGACGTACTGGTACCACTGCGGCCCGGTGAACTTGTTTTCCAGCAGGCGACCGTTCAGCACGTAGGCCGAGATGAACTGCGTGTGCCGGACAACCGACGGACCCAGCTTCAGCGGCAGCAGACCGGTGATGTAGAAATCATCCACCCAGAAGAACGGAACCTCATAGGAGACATTGTACATGGCCACGGCGACGTCGGTGGTCATGAGAAACGCGCTGCCGGAGCAGTAAGTCGGGTACGAATCATCCGGCCACTCGTCCCTACTCACCTTCCATTTACCCTCACGCATCACCGTCATGCTATACCAGACGAGGCAGAGCAGCAGACCGCGCGGTGCTGCAGCAGACATACCACCGTCGCCGCCCGGCGTCCTGGCGCGGCGGTCGAGCCGGGACAGATGACGTAAGAGGTTGAACGCGTTGACGAAGATGTCGTCGTCGGTCTTGAGCACGTAGCGAGCCCCGGGACAGTAGCGAGCGATCCAGCGCAGTGCCGCCACACCCTTGTACGTCAGGTTACGGTACGTGTCTAGGAAATCTTCCTGAACGATGTCACCGTACTGTGCCGCTTCGAACTCCAGCGCCCGCTGCACGTCGCGACTACGCTCGTCGGCAGCCGCCGCGGCGCCACGACCCATAACGAACACCACACGCAGGGTGATGTTGTAGTACGACGAGTCGCCCCAGGTCTGGCGTATCACGACCCGGCGCTTGTAATGATCGGGCGCCGTGTGCACGTACGCGATGATGTAGATCTCCTCGTCGCCGGCGCACACGTTCGGACTGTTGATGATGTAGTCGAACGGATGTGGATTCGCCAGCAGCTGAACACCAACAAACCGACCACACAACAACGTCGCTATTACAACATCGACCACAGAGTCGGGACATGCAACAGTCAATGACGAAAGCTACACCGACTCCGAGCTGTACGGGAATTAAAAACGCATGCAGCGTTAGCATGATATAGGGTTTATCGTAAATAATCGCAGACCTGTCACCATGATTATTAGTTGGTCTGTCAACTCAGCCATCCATATCTCCGGGGTACGTAAATCCAGTACCCGCCTGTCTGGCTGGGGTTGAGGTGAGGAACGCGTCCGCCTGTATCGGTTGGTAGGTAACACTGTGTGATCCCATATGGCAGGTGACGCTCTGCAGTTTTGAGATTAGTTTCCCACAAGAATCTATGCCCTTTAAAAGGTCTGTATGTAGCATATATAGCTTAAGGGTAGGCCTACGCAGATTGTATTCACTGCAGCGTTGCACAAAAATACCCTAGCGACTGAGGCTTCGTTCCCTCAGACTTCGTTGTCACTTAGGGACTATATGAATAACCATACACCCCTGACTGAACCCAGTTTGACGCTTTTGGCGACTCGGAGCAAAAAAACGGCTGCCCCAAGAACTGATAAATGTTGCTGCCACAGATCGCTGTAGAACTTACACCGTTCCAAAATATTCTTGATTATACTGCAGTCGCTCGTGGCCGGTAATTTTTACCGTCCCTCTATACAGGGCCAGGCCTACGCTTTGTTTTCACGGCGCAAAGAGCAGTATTAACATCGTAAGTTCAACTAAGTTGTCCGTCCGTCTGTAGTTCAGCTGACTTAAATGACGTAAACCACGTCAAACAAGAATTTTATCCATTCTAAGAACGACGAAAATAAGGAGTCTGCTGAAAGAACGCTGCAATGAACGCGAATAGCAGTACTGAAATTGGGTGTGACACGGTGACCCCGGCGACCTGACCCGACCCAGCTAAAATGCATGACCGGGTGACAAGTGACCGCGGTGACCCACACAATAGCGTAGCCGAACCCGTTGCAAACTGCATGAATTCCAACCGTGCCTGCGTTTCAAAGGTGCAAAAAGAAAAGCTGTTATTTTATAATTCATCACTAAACGCAGAGCATGTAGAGCAAGCACCTAACGCAAAAAGTGCGAACTATCGTACGTAGCCTACTGTAATTATCTTAGCCGTCATAATGATTAATGATTTTTGACAGGTAATTAAGTAAACGTCCATCAGAACCCCTGGGTTGACTCATCACAACGGTAGCTATATATACCAGCTGTTTCATATATCGACATTATTGACATGACATTTCTGCACGTCAGCGTAAGAGCGTAATTCACATTATCTAACAATCACTGATCACTCCAAGTCAGGTACATTATACATTAGTCTATTCTCTCTAAAATCCAGCTCAGTCGGCCGCACGCATTTTACCAACATTCGATAAGAACAGGGCTCGAAGTGGTCCGGTATGGCATACCGACACTTCTTTTCTGAGAAAAGACACTCCGGTATGCTTTGCAGGCCTTTTTCTGAGATTTAGGCAACTGGTCCCTGATGTTTGCATCGATCAGTGGCCAAAATACCGCTAGTTTGAAGGGAGGAAAGGCAAAAAGGCAATATATTACCATACCGGCACTTACGTTTTCCCATTTCGAGCCCCATGGCTAAGAAAGCAGTGTAAACACTTATGATTGTATGGCCTTAGAACGTGTGCAATTTATCGACTGACTAAAATAAATGAGTGAGGGCAAGTTGATACATTTGTCAGTTTTCTCTGTTTAGTCTACACAGAGTCAAGCATGACGCATCCCGTCTACACCCCGCACTGGGACGTATATCGTCCGCATCAGTATATGAGTGTGTGTAACGTTAGAATCCGGCAAAGACCGACGATGTCAGTGAGTGTTAACTGCAACTTTACAGTACACGAAGTAGTATTTAAGTACCATACATTATGTTAGAACATTTCATATATAACAGATTTATGATGCAGTGGGCTATCTATACACGTTGCAATCTCTCATGCACGACAACATCGGTAATTCGTCGGTCAAACGCATCTATTTCGACCGATATATACTAGACAGCGCTAAAAGAAGCACCCATCGTCGATGTCACTGACATAAAATTACAAAATGACATTCATATGCTTTCCGACATATTTGACTACTACAAGGAAGAAAGCAATAAAAATCGCTAAATTTGTTCTATGCACGGATCCAAAGTTGTAATGTATGCAAACTAGCGTCATCGTACAATGATAAGACATTTGAAGCATTGTGTGGACAGTCGACTTTGGCGCAAATTCCTGCAGCGAACGCTTGAATTTACGGCAGCGAGACCTTTGTCAACGAAATGGCGTCAACTGTGTGTACTAGATACCGCACTCCTGGAGCGGAAAAGTGATACGCAGCACAAGCCTATAGCACTCGAGAAATAATGCGGCATCATCAGCGGCGTCTACATCATATAAACCTTGGAGTAAATGCTCCAAGAAAAAATAGGGGGGAATTTTTTTTAAAAATAGGTGGCAGCTGAATATTATAATTCAGCCTTCTCACGCTTTACTGTATAGTATCTTGCAAGCAAAAAAATTAAGTGTTCTGTGGCACTTAAAATGCACTAAAATTCGTTTTTCGATCCCTCCCCATTGTACCTCCTTGATGCCTGGAGCACCTCGTTCTTGACGCCTGCGGCGCTTCACCTTGAGTTAGGGGTGGGGGACTTGCTCCAAAGACTTAAGGGGGATACGCCCCTAGGTATGACCACGCTCAGATGGCACAGAATTAGACTACATGCTACACTGTCGTTTGCTTCACGACGCACGACTGCAGACGAAAATCGCGAAAACAATACCAGTGCGAACTAAGTGTTAAGCCTTGTTCATAGCGACAAACTCAACTCAACTCAACTCGACTCAACTGATTGAGTCGAGTTGAGTTTGTCGCTATGAACACGGCTTTACTGACATTGTGCTTACCTTGTGCTGGTTGTGACTAGCATTGTTGACAGCACTGCGGTTAGCGACGGCCGCTTGTACGTGCTGCCGAATGTCACTCATGTTCGCCTTGTGCAGCGTCATGTTCTTGTGAAGAGCTTCCAAGTCCGTCGGTTTCTTGTTCGGCGCAGGCGGTTTGGTCGCATCCACGGCCACCGCCGCCGCCGCACCGGCGTCGAGCGGTCGCCGCCCGTCTATGACCACAGGCACCGGCGGCACGACAGCGGGCACCTGGACAGCCGGAGGGACCACCAACGCGGCGGGGACGGAGACGGGCGGCGAATGGTTGCGGGTGGCGGCGGTCGGCTCTGCGGCTCCCAGCACAACTGACGGCTGGTCCAACCGGACCTTGGGTGTCGACGACGTCAGCGGCAGCAGCAGGCCGACTGACAGCACGTAGATGATGAGTATCAGGACTACACAGTAGCGCCAGATGAACGTCGGACGTCGAGGAAACAGCCGCAGCAAAGCCATGCTGAGATGAAATGAGCTGAGCCGGGCTGCAGCCAGCTACCGTCCGCGGCCCCACCGACCACGAACCTCCTACTCCAGTCAACACTGTCATCATCATAATAATCATTACACTTACATCGTTGCTCGACGGCTTTTCCTGCAGGCGCGTAGGCCTACAGCGTGACGTAACTGAACCGAACTGAACTGACAGGGTTTAGTTTTTGACGAACTGACCAATAGGCGACTTGGTGACTTAGACAAAAATATGTCAATAATGAATATATGAAGACCAATGTTTATCTAAGAGGGTGGTTTAATAGATCAAGAACAAAGCTAGCAGAAGGAGGCGCAGTCGCATTTTTCCCCCGAAGAGCGTTTTCGAAACACCGCACCGACCGCACCGGCAGCAAATTACCGCATCAATGCTAACCCTAACCTTAACCCATTGGTGCCCAAATTATTTTTTCATTCGCCGTTAAATTAGGTGTCCCACATATGGGATCGTAGGCATAAATGGGTTAAGCTCTATGTCGCTTTGTCGCCTATCAATTATTCCAATGAGCTCATCACACTCCAGTCGTGTCTGAACTCACTACATGTCTGGTTCTGTGAAAACGGCATGGCACTCAACCCATCCAAATCTGATGCTATACTTTTTGGCACCGCTCAGCGTCTAAAAACCATGTCTTCTCTTACTTCTGTCAAAATAGTGGATTCTGCGATACAGTTTTCTGACACAATCAAGATTCTCAGGGTTACACTTGATTCTAATCTCACCTTGGGACCTCACATTAAGGCAATATCTAAGTCCTGCTTTTACCACATACGTTCGTTTAGACAAATTCGTCCATTGATGGATTGTTCTATGGCCATAGCTGTTGCTTCTGCTTTGGTGTCGGCAAGGCTTGATTATGTGAATTCGATCCTTTTCGGGTGTCCAGCGAAGCACATATCTCGCCTTCAGCGAGTACAGCACGCACTTGCCAGAGTCGTAATGCAGCAGGCCTATCGTTCTTCTTCATCGACTGAACTTCTCAAACAACTCCACTGGCTACCTATTGAATGGCGAATAAGATTTGAACTCGCCACCTCAACTTATAAGACACTGCACACTGGCCATCCACCTTACCTTACTGATCTTCTGCAGTATCATAAATCCTCAGTGTCCACGCGCTCTTCTACCAGTCATTTACTTGCAATTCCACGGCATAACTTATCCTTTGGTTCTCGTTCTTTTCGTGTCTCTGCACCGAAAATTTGGAACTCCTTAACTCCTCAAATTCGCCAATGTTAAACCTTGGCTACGTTCAGACGTCCCTTAAAGACCCACTACTTTCCGTCAGCTTTTTCTGCCACCTAGCGTCCATCATCCTATGCGCCCTGATTCTTTCTGAGACTTTGGCGCCTTATAAATCATTTACTTACTTACTTACTTACTTGAATAAAATTTTATGGCGGGATGGAAATATACCCAGAAACCAATCAGACAGATTCAAAAATTTCGTCCACTCCGTTTGCGACAAAGTCCGTTATGTTTGCCATTTGGCATCACCATTCTCGACGAAGGTTTGTGCGGTCCCAGGTTTTCCACCGAAAAATTTGGGACCAAAAATGTGCTGAATTCGAATGTGGTTGTAAATATCTCCTTAGACGATGAAGATATCGAGTGCATATCACAATTTTTTTCACGTATGATACATAATTTGGTGATTTAGTGGACTATGAATTTTGACCCCAAACGGCGAAAAATTGGACCGGAGTTTTGGCACACCCAAGGGTGGCCATTACGATCGTTACAGTGCACCGTCTTTTGCATATACGTACTTGTGTTATAACTGTTTTATTATTATATATTTATTGTATGTAATGTATATAACTGTTACAATGCTATATTTACTGTCCACGGTAGGGACGACAGTGATGTTTTCTACATCTTCGCTAAATTGTTTTTTTTTTCGTTTTTTCGTCACCAGGATAACTCATAAACCGTTGCACTTAGCTTGATGAAATTTTGCATGCATATTACACAGTAACCTCGACAACCTCTAGAACCCAGTTGAATTTTAAGGTTATACACAAAGGTCAAGATCACGTAGATTTTTGTGCGTTTTTGTGTGCGGCTACCGCGGACAGTATTTAGCCTTGAGTAAGGCTTGACGATCTTGTTATATTTTGCAGACGATACTGGCAGCGGGTAGTAACTTGCTATCACGTGACCACGTGAGGTCATGGGAGGACTTAACCGTTTCTGTCCAGCAAGGGGTGGCGAGTTATCTGCTGACTGCGGTCGAGACGAGTTCATTTGCTCGGGCAGACTTTAGCACTTCGCCACAAAATTTTATTGTCGACTATGACAATATTGGTACGGCGAAAAAATTACTTGCTTTTATTCGTTTGTATAAGTATGTAAGTAAGTAAATTTGCATAGTGCTCAATGTTGACAGAAATCCTACCGCAAAGCCCGGGATGGGGGTGTAAAACGTTTTAAGTTGGCGACGGAAACAGCATGTAGAAGGGGAATTTCGAATGTCTAGTGGAAGGATATTCCAAATGGCGACAGCGGTCCGGCAAAAATACGAGAACCGAAGTATGTGCGGAGACGAAGGACAAACAGCAGCTAGAGTCACGATGCAGCGTAAAAAATCTTATCAATAATCCGACGTGACGATAGAGATTATGTGTTAGCAGCCGTTTCGCAGCGGCGCTAAAGACAATACAGAGTAGATTCACGGATACAGTGCTTGTTATTACCTGGTATTCAACTGCCGAAACGTAAGCAAAAATTTCAAAAAAACTTTTATGATAACTTGATTCTGTATGAAAGTGCATAGTTATTTTATGAGATCAAATTTATAGTGGAAATGCCGAAGCACTCAGCCAGTTTACAGTTAACTAAGTGGAAAGGAGGCGGAATAGCGATGGGTGTTGAATTTTATTATGTTTTAATTATTTCTCTTGTGCATACGATTTCTTAAGACTTAGTTAAGTTATAACTTATTCAGAGTTGTTACTTGTGTTCCTGAATTTAACATTTTAAAATGTTTTTGTTGTTGTTTTCTACATTTATCATGGTTGCTATTAGGCCTATATGCTATGAATAATTGTGCTGTTTGTGTCTGTCTTTGTTGTCAGTGGTCAAAGTGGATATTTTGAACGCATCACAGTCGGACAGTCGTCAACTGACATTTCCTAATCATGATGATGATGATGATAATTATGATAATGCTGCTAATGCTGATGGTGATGATGGGTGGAAGCGGTCTGTAGGGTTGATTCGTCTCAGCAGCAGCAACCTTATCAACAGGAACGCACCAGCAGGTATCCAACGACGTCACGTGACTTACCGGGTAAAATCTAAGCTCTTAACTTTTGTACCTGTAAAATCTCATCAAATATTAAAATTATTTAATGTTATGTTTGTTACAGGATTGTCACGCGTTGTATTTGCGGCCTATAACAACTTGGCACGCTGGATGCAACCACGTGACACCAATCAGTCGTCGTCATTGGACGAAACTGGGTCATCAGAATACCAGGTCAGGTCAAGGGTCGTCTCGGCATCTATCAATGAACCGAGTGGAAGTGTGCGAATGAAGAAACTGATCGAACCCGTTGAGTTTGTGCTACAGCACGCCAATGTGAGTGTACACTGCCGTGAGTCACAAAAGTACGTTTATATTTATAGTCTTTAACTTATATTTAATTTCTAATAACTAATCGTTTATAAAACTACGTGATACAGTAAGTTTAGTATTAGCGCTTGAGCGGAGTGACTTCTTCGACATAGGGCCTGCGTCTTAGCGCTACGATAGGGCATCCATACAAAATTTGCCAGGACTTTTGTAGTAGGCCTAGCACTGTTTTGCTTTAAATTTCTGTTCAGCGTGTCACTAATCTGTGGAATAGCAGTTTGTCTGTTAACCCTAATTCACTTTGATTTTTATCTAGATTTTATACCGGTACTTTATAAAGGGTTGACTGAAAATGCTGGACATGAATTTGACGGACCAAGTTTCCAGCCATGAAATTGCCGGACTTAAAAATGTCGGACATGAAATTGACGGACATGACATTGGAGGACAAGATATTATGTTGTTTGAAAATAACTTATATTACAATGCAGTGTCAATTCTTTTTAAAACAACGGCAAAACACAAGTCACAACAGCAAAGTAAGTCGCATAATATGCATATGTATAATATGTAGAAATGCATAAAATATTACGAAAACATAAATCTAAAATTAGCTACAGGTGAGCAATGATAAAGCGAAGTCTACTAAATATAGGCCTATATATTCAACCACTTGAAACATGTCTTGCATTTTCATGTCCTTTAACTTTATGTCCGTCAATTTCATGCTGGACACTTGGTCCGTCAATTTCGCGTCTGTCAAATTCATGCCTGGACACTGATGGCCCGCCATTTTCATGTCCGTCATTTTCAGCGCCCCCTTTATAAATTACCTTTTACAAAATTCACCAGTGTTTATGAGTAATAAAGTTTTTAAAAAAGCCTGTTAACGTTTATTACAATATGCCATACACCGACGCGTAAGCGACAGATTGCAAAGGTGTCTTATGCAGACGTCGCTGTGAGTGTAATGGTTGAACTATGTGTCTGCAGGAACCGAACGCTACCAACAGAACAGTCTGCGCATTCTGGCGTCTCCCGAACAGCGAGTGCGTTACGTAATAATGTTACGTTGTTATCTCCTGTCTCTTGCATCTTTTCATGCTTTCTCTGCTTTCTGATTTTTCGATTTTTACACAACAGCATTTGTACCATTTTTCTTATTTCTATACCATTGGAAAATAGTTTTGGTTTTTCTTAGTTTTCATGCTGGCAGCTTGCCGGCCATTTTTCCAGCGCGAATTGTGTATCATGCTACATCGTATTGTTATATAATAAAGATGAAAAATAACTAAATGTTTGTTGTTAAGCTAGAGAAAAAAGTGATGCCATAGTGCCATGTTTTTGTCTGGCAATATTGTCACATCGTTTCTTTTTGGTGTGTATCCGTGTCACTTCTATTTTAACCGACCGTACTAACGGTTGCGTTGATGGCAAAAGCTGTCGTCCGCCTGTCGTCTGTCATTGTCTGTAAACGTTTTGTACTGCGGCTGAACGGTATGTCGTAGAGGGTCGGCGATGGTGCCGTTGGATAGGGCGTTGGTAATTTCCCATAGGCTATCAATAGTAACCACGTCGCTCGCTATCTGCAGTGGTTTGGCCGCAATTTAGAACGCAAGTATATTTGGGGGTGTTGCGCCACTGTTGCCGGAAGTTTGCGTTAGATCGGAAGTTAGGTAGATAACATGTAAGTAATAGACTATACGTTCAGATACGCTGGCCTACGTGCGCATGTGGTACGGTCGGCTTCTCCTAGCGACAGCTGGGTTTTCCTATTATAATACGGTGTCTGTGTGTTGGTATGACCACAGTGAGACGGGGTCTGAAGACGGTGTGTGGTCGAGCGAACGTTGTGAGCGGCTGATGTCAAACTCAACACACACGCATTGTCGCTGTTATCATCTGACTCACTTCGCCATCCTCATGTCTGTCAACGCCCCACAGGTATTTACGTACCAGGCGCTCAACCATCCTAGTAGTAACTAGGCCCGGCGTAACTGAGCCGATTTCGGAAGTGGCAGCTGATTGGCATGAGTTACTGATACCGCAGCGCACTATGCGGCTGTCTATTGCCCGCGTCAGCGAACGTCTGGACTTGCGATGCAGCCAGCAGACATACCACCGCCCCAATCAGCGACATTAGGCCTTCGTAAGCTACTACTTATTCTCCATCCCGCTGAGGGTAGGAGGCTGAGCTGACCGTGCTTGTTTTAGTTTCTTCTTGTGTTGTGCAAGACGAACATGATGATGATGATGATATCGATGTGCGTTTGTGTAGATATCAGTCGTACATAGTTTCAGTCTGGCGCTGATAACATACTGTGGCTGCATCATCAGCATCGTCTGCCTCACGCTTGCCTTCGCCACGTTCGCCTCATTCAAGTTAGTTTGTTATTATTATTTCTGCAGATTCCGCAAGTGCCGGATTAGTAACCTACTCTAATTTCGTGCCCAAGCCTACCACGGTCATAGTGCGGTAGCTGTTAGCAAAGACGTTATAATTTTCTGCTGACGACGCGACAGATGAAAACTGCGAAAGAGTTTTGTTTTGTTGTATTGAGATTGAAATTAGAACGTTATTAGCGTTATTAGAACGAAATTAGCGTATTTATTATAAACCTAACTATGAACGCGTTAGACCACGGTAGGCAGCAAAAACGCAGCTTTTGTTTACTGTAACAATTTCTGTAAACATCATGTTCACACTGCGTTTGGTGCCATAGTGTGAACAGGGCTTCTAAAAATACATTCTTCAGCTTACGTTTAAACTGCCCGGGTGTTTTCTGGTTATTATTACTGTTATTATTATTATTGTCCGGTTAAGGAACGGTCGTATTGTTTTCAGCGTCGTTGCTAAATTTGTTTCTCTGTTAACATGATAAGTCATGAACCGCTGCACTTAGCTTGACGAAATTTTGCGTGAACATGTAGGCTACTTTGACAACATATAAAACCGTATTGGTATCAAGGTCATAAGTCAAAAGTCAAGGTCACATGGTTTTTGGTGTGTTTCTCAAATGCATGCTATGTCTTGAACTGGTTCGGCTGGATTCACGAAATGTCATTCGCTAGACAATCTTGCTGTATTTCTGGCTACCTGGCTAAGTTTTTTATTCTCTTTTGCTGTTTGTATGTGTGCTACTTGGTGAACCAAGATGCGTATGATATTATTTATTATTGAAGTGTGAGGTGTATTACATCGATGTTATTACGTGGTGATGTTAATGATGCGGTTGACTGATTTGTTCTGTATGCAGAAGTCTTCAGTGTGATCGTAACACGATACACAAGAACCTCGTGCTCTGTCTCTGCATTGCTGAAGCAGTCTTTATTACTGGAATTATGCATTACGACAGACCGGTATGATAAGTGCCTACATTGCATACATCTACGTACAAATTTCGTGCAAACACATGCAATGGGCGGGCCTAACGATTATCGACGAAGTAATTTGAGCGATAATCTGAATATGAACACCACCAACATTTAGGAATAACAAGAGAAAATACTACATGCATAACAATTAGCAAGTTAGACATAATTAAAGAAAAACTCGAGGTCTAAAGACGAACTTTTTGTGTCGTTTTACTTACCAGTACTTAGCTACTGACTCGATTAAACAATTATAACTCGTTATTTACGTCGATTAAAAATTAGTCTCAAAATAAATCGTAATCAAAACTTGCAGCCTTTATAATTTTGATATAATATGCCTAACGATTCAAGGCACTGGGCCGACGTGTTTGCCTGTTATCAGCGGCTTAAAGGTGGGTTTAAAGCGACAGAAATGAAATGAGCTGATCCATGGATTTCAACTCATTTCATTTCATTTCTGTCGCTTTGAACACGCTTTAAGGAACAAACAAATTGCACGCATTATTCTGTTTATGTGTGCGTGTGCGTGTAAGATCTTGTGTTCAGTCGTTGCCGGTGTGTTGCATTATTTCTTCCTGGCGTCATTCGCTTGGATGTGTCTGGAAGGCGTCCAGCTGTACGTTATGTTGGTTGAAGTCTTCGAGGCGGAGAGATCTCGCGTCAAATGGTACTACACCGCAGCATACGGTACACTATCATCGTTATCTTTTTTTCTTTTTCTTCTTTTTCTCAGGCCAACTCAGCCTCCTACTCTCAGCGGGATACGAAATACCGACATCCTTATTTACCACAAAATAATGGTACAACAAATATATATACACAGCATAACTAAAATTAACTAGTAATGTGCAACTAGCAACTACCAGCAACTAGCTAAATGCAGCGATGACGCATTAAGGTCACATTTCGCGATTGTCTGACAACCTTATTAACGCGCTGAATCTAATTCAACTGGGCAATTCAAAAAAGACACAAAACTGACATTTTTTTACATTATTTATACTATTAGTTTTCAATAACTTTATGAATAGAATTTTTTTAATGAAATTTAAGTCATATTTATTAATGGTGCATATTTTTTACTATTGTTTTTTCATACTTCTATTATTTTTGTTTTTTACGTGCGAGAGCTAGCATAGCTAGCTATAGCGCGTATTAGCTATATGGTAATTCTATCCGTCTGTTCGTCCCTTCGTCCGTCACGAGACGGTACCAGTCCAAGCCCAGATAAAATAGAGACTTCGGGTGTTCACCATATGATAGCTTAAAGTCTTTAATATTTTTGCGAAATAATTTAATGCCGCTGGGTGAAGGGCGCGGAAAGAGGGGCACCCCTAAAAAGACGTTATTTTCCCGCTGTTGGCTTGTCTGGCGTGAAAATGGTTGCAATTAGGCACATACATGCTGCTTATCATTACAAGTGTTGACGATGAGGTTTTGTGGGTTTTAACATCGATGATCTTCAGTGATTTTGATTCCCCAAAATAGAGAGTTTTAGTGAAGTTTTCGCGGCGACACACATTTTAAAGAGTGAATTGCGCCGCAATGGCTAGGGAATGGGGATAGACCACGACAACCTGCGTATGACATTTTCAGCATTAAATGTAGATTTCAGCAGTTCCAGTCGTGAGTCCCTACGTTCAACGAGGCCTGCACACGAGAATGTCAAAAAGTGGTACCCCCTAAAACGTGGTTATTTTTCCGCTATTGGCTTGTCTAGCGTGAAAACGGTTGCGGATAAGCACAGACATGCTGCTTATCATAACAAGCACTGGTGACATGTTTTTAGCGGTATCAACGTCGCTGACCTTGAATGATTTTGAACTCCATAATAGGGGTTACAGTGATTTTTTGGCGATTTTGGCTGCACAATAGTGAATTGCGACGAAATGGATGGAGATAGACCAAGACAACCTGCGAACAGGAACTGCTGTAGGCTCTCGCTCGTCTCATGAGCATTAGCTCAGATTTCTTGTTCTACCACTGGTAACTAATAAAGATTTACATTACTTACTACTAATAATGGGTGTTTTCAGGTATTCCAGCTGTCATTGTCTGCGTGTCGACTGCCGTGCGCTATCAAGGATATGGCACTACGCACCAGTGCGTTATCTCTCTATTATTGCGCTTAAGATCGTAAATGTAAAAAATATCTTAAGATTAGTCAAAAATCAGGCATTTTGCATTATAAAAAGAAAGAATGTATTCTCCAAAGCCATGCAATTACAGTACGTGAACAGTAGACTAATATTAATTAAGCTGATGGTATAGTGTGTGGATGCATGTAGCACCAAAGCCAAAATTCCATTTACTTCGATTTGTCGTAAAACGTGCTGTAGGCAACAACAAGTTGTACAACCAATCAGACAAGTTGTACGCAGCAAACGGCAAATCCACAACATCTTGATTTGTGCTCAGTTCGTTGCACGACTTGTTGTCTAACAAATCCAGAAGAAAGTCGAAAGAGTGGAGTTTGGAGGCAGTGTTGTCTGGACATTGTGCATGTGGCTCTGTGCTGCAGCTGCTGGCTAGTGCTGAGAAGGTTTCTCGTGGAGTTGTCGACCCATTATACCACTGCAGACATAGTGCTTCAGATAGGCATTGGACAGTAAGAATGCGGCCGTGGAACAGGGGCGTTTATCCCCCAAGACAATGACGCAATTCCCCGCCAGTTTTGTGTCCCCCAGCCTTTCATCTCATCTCTCCGTTTTTCTTTTCTTATCGTTCCCCGACCTCCCAGCCTTTCTGTCGCTTTCCATCTAGCAAAAAAATTTTGATAGTGCAGAACCTTGCAGATAAGTTTTTTTGAGACAAAAGTCAACATATTGATCCATTGATTTTCAGACCCGATATTTTCGCTTTTCCCAAACTTTTTCTAAGATGCAACTTACGTTATTCCCCCATAGGTTTAGGCGCCCCTGCCGTGGAATACAATGATATTAGTATAATAATTGTCTGTGATTATTTGCTATTGCAGCTGTTGGCTGAGTGTTGAGAACGGGCTTATCTGGTCTTTCGTTGGACCGGTCATTCTTATTCTAGCGGTAAGTGTCGAATTAATTACCAATCGTTATCATCATCGTCGTCGTCGTCATCATCATTTTGTTTGTTCATAAATACGAAAACTCACAAAGAAGCGCAGTTTGCAAGACATAGCAGGCTCATACAGTAGGCCTGGTATCGGGCTATAACTTTGATTGCAATTTACTTAACCTATTATTAGCAGTTTCTCACGCGAGTTGAATCAACTTAAAATGAAGGCAAAAATGTAACTGTAGGCCTATACTCTTAAAGACATTGACTTGTCAGCATATTTGCGATGTTACTAGCCATTTAGTAGCCTAGGTTTTGTGTTTTTTTGTGTTGGATTTTTGTGTATCAGCTGGGCAACTGTTGCCTGGTTGTCCAGCTGTGATGTTACACTGTAAATTGTTATGGATACTCCGTCATAAAATCGTGACTATTTCAGACAAAATTTCTGTCGCTGAATAAATAAATCATCATCATCATCATATTCGTTTAATACATTAACTTGACAGAACGCAAGCATGTGCACAATGTAGGCCTAACATACAGTAAATATAAGAGTTTAAAAAAAGTCCACAAAACTATGTACAAATGCGGAAGATGAT